>JACCDH011502469.1_pt1 | contig 24069 bp, 21 predicted proteins | sample 7442481 | NCBI WGS metagenome assembly JACCDH01 (sample SAMN15323433, study PRJNA562643) | freshwater metagenome | isolation source: river surface water | place: USA:Blue River Watershed | collected 2017-08-15
CATTCGACTAACGTAGGGATGTCCGACGGCTGTGCATCGGGCGCGATACGATGTGACAGCGGGTGACTGCGGAGGGTCTCGGACAAACGGTTGATCAGGGATTCGGTTTTGGCGGTCAGGAATACCACTTCGACATGATGACCCTGCTCGCGCAACCAGCTGATGTCGGCGGGCAGCTCTGCCAGCGAGGAGGCGCTGCGGGCATCGACCGCGACAGCCAGTGTTTGCTGGCCGTCTGACAGTCGCGTGTCCACCAGTGCGCGCAGCAGCGAAGGCGGCAGATTGTCGACGCAGAAATAGCCTGCGTCTTCGAGCGCGTTCAGCCCGACAGATTTGCCTGAGCCCGAAATGCCGGTGAGGAGAATGATTCGCATGGGGCGGATAATAGCAAGCGCGAGCCAGTGAGCGGCTCAGAAGCTTATTCTTCGCCCATTGCGCGCTGCTGACGTTCCATGAAATCGGCCAGCGTATCGATACCACGTAACTGAAGAATCGTATTGCGCACCGCGGCCTCAAGTAGCACCGCAATATTACGGCCTGCTTCGACCGGGATGATTACCTTGCGGATTGGCAGTCCCAGTACTTCTTCATGTTGCTGGTGCAGCGGCAGCCGCTCGTAATTTTCTTCCAGCGTCTTGCGGCGCACGAGATGAACGATCAGCTTAAGACGCATCTTGCGCCGCACTGCGGTCTCACCAAAGATAGCGCGTATATCCAGCAGACCGAGGCCACGCACTTCAAGCAAATTCTGAAGCAAAGGTGGGCAGCGTCCTTCCACCATGTTGGGCGCGATCCGCGAGAATTCGACCGCATCATCGGCGACCAGCCCGTGATCGCGAGAGATGAGTTCAAGACCCAGCTCGCTCTTGCCCAGCCCGGATTCACCCGTGATCAGCACACCTACGCCCAACACATCCATGAATACGCCATGCATCGTCACGCGGGTAGCGAGCTTTTTCGACAGGTATACGCGCAAATAATCGATCACCCGGGCTGAAGGCTGTGGTGTGGAGATCAGCGGTATGCCATGCTCATTGCAGACATCGACAATGAAAGCCGGCGGGGTCAGAGAGTGGGCGATGATGAACGCAGGAGGCTTGCCAGCGACCAGCTCACGTGTTTGCACAATGCGCGAGTGTTCCGAAATACGCGCCAGGTAAGTCATTTCCTGCGGGCCGAATACCTGGATGCGTCCGGGGTGGATCAGGTTCAGGTGACCGATCTGGTCTGCGGCCGACACGGCATCGCCGACAATCAGTTGTTCAGCGCCGTTTTGCCCGGCCAGCCATGCCAGCCGCAGTGCTTCCAGGTTGTCATCGAACAGTTCCCGGATCGACAGCGGCGTAGTCAGTGGCATGGGGGATGTAAGGTGGAGAGGCCCTCAGGCCATGTTGCGTTCGGCAGGGTGCCAGCTCACCAGCTTGGCATGGAGCGAGTCGGCATCGCCATCTTCGGCCAGTTCTGCCCTGAAGCTTTTGTCCGAGAACATTTCTGCGATCTCAGAGAGAATTTCCAGATGCTGCTGAGTGACGTTGTCAGGAATGAGCAGGAAGATCAGTAATTTGACCGGTTCGCCGTCCGGGGATTCAAACGGAATAGGCTCAGACAGCCTCACAAACGCTGCCAGCGGCGCTTTCAGCCCGCGGATGCGGCCATGCGGTACCGCCACGCCATGCCCCAGCCCCGTGGATCCAAGTCGTTCTCGCGCAAAGAGGTTGTCGGAAACCGTAGACCGGGCGATTCCGCAGTTATTCTCGAAGATCAGTCCGGCTTGCTCGAAAGCGCGTTTTTTGCTTGAACATTCAAGGTCCAGGACAATGTTTTTCTGCGGAAGAATCTGGCTCAGGTGTGTCATGGTGCTATGCGCGTCAAAAGCGTCAGGCCGCGATTATAGGTGAGTTCCTCCGGAGCCCCCGCGGAGCCGCCGGCATCAGCATCCGGGCACTGGCCTGCGCAGGCAATCAGGCGTCAGCCGGGATACATCATTTCTTCCAAGTATTAAATCTAACCGCGTGACGTCTGTCTGGCAATCGATGTCGGAAAAATTCGCACTATCAATTCATTGCCTTGCATTTCGTGCATTGGATGGCATTTTTGACAGCGAAAAATTGCTGCGCCACGGGTTGATGTCGATGCCACCGCGACGTGTGTAACGTGCCAGCACCATCAGTTTGGTAGGGGTGCACTGGCGCAGCACATCCATGAAAATCCGCTCGACGCACTGCTCGTGGAATTCCTGATGTTCCCTGAAGCCGATCAGGTAGCGCAGCAAGCCTTCCTGGTTAATGGCCGGACCCACGTAGTGAATTTGCACGCTGGCCCAGTCGGGCTGATTAGTGACCAGACAATTCGATTTCAGCAAGTGCGACACCAGCGTCTCGTCCACGGCGGCCTCGTCGCGATGAGCGCTCAGAAGTGCCGGGTCAGGCTGGTAGTCGTCCACCTCGATATCCAGCCGGTCCAGCAACAGACCTTCCAGTTCTCCCATGCCGAGCTTGCCAAATTCATCGGGTCCGGTCAGCCGTACTTGCACGCTGGCCCCAACGGCTGCCGAAATATCGGTTCGCAGCAGATTGCTCAGCGTTTCCGTATCGTCCACGCGCGTCTGATTGAGTGAGTTCAGATAAAGTTTCAGCGATTTAGACTCGACGATATTCGGAGAATCCGCGGGCACCTGCAGTGTCGCGATAGCGACTTGCGGCTTGCCACGCCGGTTCAGCCATGACACCTCATAGGCATTCCAGACATCCATGCCGAAAAACGGCAGCGAGCCGGTGATCCCCAGCTCAGCGCGTTTGTCTGCGCGCGCGATGGGGAACAGCAGACCTGGGTCGTAGCGGTTGCTATAGCCGGTGGTCTTGCCCAGCGGCGAATCTGATGGTGGTGAGGCGGGGTTCATCGGGAAAGTGCAGGGCTGCAGGATAGAAAAATCGAATCTGGCGCGTGAATTTCTCAGTACTGGCCAGAGCAGAGTGGATCAGCTTACAGGAAGAGCTGATAGGCCGGGTTATTGCTCTCGTCCCAGCTGCGGTAGCCGATGTGAGATAGAAAATCCCGGAAGGCCTTCATCTCGGCTTTTGGCACCTGCAAGCCGACCAGAACACGACCCACATCGCCGCCCTGGCTGCGGTAGTGGAACAGGCTGATATTCCAGCCGGGCGCAAGACTGTCCAGGAAACGCATGAGTGCACCGGGTCGTTCCGGAAACTCAAAGCGATAGAGCAGCTCACCCCTTGCGAGCGGACTCTTGCCGCCCACCAGATGCCGGATGTGCAGCTTGGCGAGCTCATCATGCGTGAGGTCGATGGTCGGAAAGCCCTGCTTCTGAAAAGCCTTGCTGATCTTGCCCGGCTCGTCGCGGTTCGCCACTTGCAGGCCAACGAATACATGCGCCTGTTTCTCATCGCTGATCCGGTAGTTGAACTCCGTCACCGCGCGTGAGCCGACCAGATGGCAGAAACGGCGGAAGCTGCCGCGCTCCTCGGGAATCGTCACTGCAAATACTGCTTCGTGGGCTTCGCCGACCTCGGCACGCTCAGCGACAAAGCGCAGGCGGTCAAAATTCATGTTCGCGCCACAGGCAATTGCCACCAGTGCTTCGTCGCGCAGGGGCTTTTTCTGTTTTGCCGCGCGCTCTGCATAGGCTTTCGCTCCCGCGATCGCCAGCGCGCCGGCGGGTTCAAGAATACTGCGCGTGTCGGTGAACACATCCTTGATTGCCGCGCACACTGCATCGGTATCGACCAGGATCATTTCATCGACCACCTGTTTTGCGATCCGGAAGGTTTCCTCGCCTACCTGCTTGACTGCGGTGCCATCCGAGAACAGGCCGACATCATTGAGCATCACCCGACGCCCAGACTGCAATGAACGAGTCATCGCATCCGAGTCATTCGTCTGCACGCCAATCACTCTGACTTCAGGACGCACTGCCTTGATATAGGCGCCCACCCCGGCGATCAGCCCGCCACCGCCCACTGCTACAAACACCGCATGAATCGGCCCGGGATGCTGGCGCAAAATTTCCATACCTATTGTGCCCTGACCGGCGATGACATCCGGATCATCGAAAGGATGGACAAAGGACAGCTTGTGTTTTTTCTCCAAAGCCAGCGCATGCTGATAGGCATCCGAATAGGAATCACCGCTGAGCACCACTTCGCCGCCCCGCGCGCGCACTGCATCGATCTTCACTGCCGGTGTCGTCGTTGGCATCACGATCACTGCACGGCAACCGAGACGGCTGGCAGACAGCGCCACACCCTGCGCATGGTTACCAGCCGATGCGCAGATCACGCCACGCTTCAGTTGCGCCGCGGGCAGCTGAGCCATCTTGTTGTACGCACCGCGCAGCTTGAAACTGAACACACTCTGCATGTCCTCGCGCTTGAAATAAATGCGATTTCCCACGCGCTGAGAGAGCGTGGTCGCCAGCTCCAGCGGCGTTTCCTCGGCAATGTCATAGACGCGCGAGGTGAGGATTTTCTTCAGGTAGTCGATGCTCATGATGCGAACATTATAATTGAGCATCTGCGCTACCCCTTTGCCTGCTGAAGGCCAACCACCTGCTTTTCTCTCTCGTCCCATTGCCTGAATGCTTGACGCCGCCGTCGCTTATCTGCTGACCCTGCTCTCGCTTCCCGAGGTCAGTCTGCCGGCGCTGTTCGTCATCAGCCTCTTGTCATCGACCTTGCTGCCCATGGGCTCCGAACCGGCAGTGTTTGCCGTCGTGAAGATGAATGCGGCCTTGTTCTGGCCAGCCGTAGTTGTCGCCACCGCGGGCAACACCCTGGGGGGCGTAATCACTTTTGCGATGGGGTATGGCGCACGACAAGCACTGAAACATGAGCGGCAAACGCGATGGTTCGGGTGGCTGCAGCGTTTCGGCCCTAAAACGCTGCTCCTGTCCTGGTTGCCAGTGATTGGCGATCCCCTGTGCGCACTGGCCGGCTGGCTCAACATGCCCCTGCTGCAGAGTGTGTTTTACATGGCATTGGGCAAGCTGTTGCGTTACCTGACGATGACGAGCTTGCTGATCGCCGTGCCGGACAGTTTCTGGCATCGAATGCTGCACTGGATATAACTCAGGGCTTGTTCAAGACTTGGTTTGAATCGTCCTGCGACCTGAATGATGAAAACCCTTGCGGCGCAAGGGCCACATTCACTGCGCATTGAGCAGTTCGCTACGTTAGAATGCATGTTTATAAATCTCAGGCACCTGATTTCCCTGAATGAATGCCCCAGCGCACTTTCCTTCCCTGCTGACTGACGCGCCGGAAGGCACCCAGCCTCCGCGTCTGCGCGAGATTCCCTACAACTACACATCTTTCTCCGATCGCGAGATCGTTATCCGTCTGCTTGGCGAAAGCGCCTGGGACTTGTTGTCCAGCCTGCGTGCTGCGCGGCAGACCGGTCGTTCCGCGCGCATGTTGTATGAAGTGCTCGGTGACATCTGGGTTGTTCGGCGCAATCCCTACCTGCAGGATGATTTGCTCGATAACCCAGGCCGTCGTGATGCATTGATCGATGCGCTGTATCACCGGCTGGGCGAGGTTGAGCGGCGGCGACAGAGCGCCGAAGAAGATCAGCGCTCGGATCTGCTGACTCGCGAGCGCAACACGAATGTAGGTACGCTGCTTGAGGCGGCGCGCAAGGCGGTGGAGGAATTCGCGAAAGAATTCATGCAGATGCAAGATCTGCGTCGCCGCGCGCAGCGTGTACTGGGTCGTCACACCGAGCGTGACAACATCAAGTTCGATGGCCTGTCGCGCGTCTCGCATGTCACCGATGCCACTGACTGGCGCGTCGAATATCCGTTCGTTGTCATCACGCCCGATACCGAAGAAGAGATCGCCGGACTGGTGAAGGCGTGCATCGAACTGGGGCTGACCATCATCCCGCGTGGCGGCGGTACCGGTTACACCGGAGGTGCGATACCGCTGACGCCGCTGTCTGCCGTAATCAACACTGAAAAGCTTGAGTTGCTCGGTGAGGTCGAAATGCGGCTGCTGCCCGGTGCCGAGCGCGAATGCGCGACCATTTATTCGGGTGCTGGCGTTGTCACCAAGCGCGTGGCTGATGCCGCTGAAAGAGCAGGTTTTGTGTTCGCCGTAGATCCCACCTCAGCAGAGGCTTCCTGCATCGGTGGCAATATCGCGATGAATGCCGGCGGCAAGAAAGCGGTGCTGTGGGGCACTGCACTCGACAATCTCGCCAGCTGGCGCATGGTTGATCCGAATGGCGACTGGCTGGAAGTCACGCGCCTTGATCACAATCTCGGCAAGATCCACGATGTCGGGCTTGCACGCTTCAGGCTCGAATGGACGCATCCGAATGAACGCGGACGCGGCAAGCCGAATGCACCGTTCAAGACCGAGATACTGTCCATCGAAGGACGCCGCTTCCGCAAGGCTGGCCTTGGTAAGGATGTGACCGACAAATTCCTCGCGGGTCTTCCCGGTGTGCAGAAAGAAGGTTGTGATGGTCTGATCACTTCGGCGCGCTGGATACTGCACAAGATGCCGAAGCACACACGCACCGTGTGCCTTGAGTTCTTCGGGCAGGCGCGTGAAGCTATCCCTTCCATCGTCGAGATCAAAGCCTATCTGGATGCCGAAACAAAGAAAGGCGGCGCGATCCTTGCTGGCCTTGAGCACCTGGATGAACGCTACCTGAAGGCTGTCGGCTACGCGACCAAGTCCAAGCGTGGCGTGTTACCCAAGATGGCGCTGTTCGGCGATATCGTCGGTGATGATGAAGAGGCAGTGGCGCGGGCAACCTCTGAAGTCATTCGCATCGCAAACACCCGGGTGGGAGAGGGTTTTGTTGCGGTCAGTCCTGAGGCCCGAAAGAAATTCTGGCTTGATCGCGCGCGCACTGCAGCCATCGCTCGTCATACCAATGCGTTCAAGATTAATGAAGACGTAGTGATACCACTTGATCGCATGGGCGAGTATACCGATGGTATCGAGCGTATCAATATCGAACTCTCGGTTGCCAACAAGCTGGAGCTGCTATCCGAGCTGTCTGCGTATTTTGAGCGCGGCCAACTGAAACTAGGCAAGAGCGAAGATACCGAAGGCTTCGAAATACCTCCGGCAGAATTGCTGGAAGATCGCGTTGCCGAGGCGCTAGCACTGATCGCCAAAGTGCGTTCACGCTGGACCTGGCTGCTTGGCAGTTTCAATATGCGTTTGTCCGATGCCCGTGAGCTGCTGATTGAGCACGGTCTGGAAAAGCTGTTGCCCGAGATCGATGCGCGCATCCCCGCTCAGCCGACGTCCACGGTATTCGATGTGCTGCAAGACCGAACGATACGCATCTCCTGGAAGGCCGAGGTACGCGCCGCGCTGCGGCAGATTTTCGGTGGTGCGGCATTCCGGCCCATACTCGATGAGTGCAGCGCCACTCACAAGCGCGTGCTGCGCGGAAGGGTATTCGTCGCGCTGCACATGCATGCCGGTGATGGCAACGTTCATACCAACATCCCGGTTAATTCCGACAATTACACGATGCTGCAGACTGCGCACGCAGCGGTCGAGCGCATCATGGCGCTTGCGCGCTCACTGGATGGAGTGATCTCCGGCGAGCATGGTATCGGCATCACCAAGCTTGAATTTCTGACCGATGCAGAGATCGGCGAATTCCGCGACTACAAGCAGCGTATCGATCCCGAGGGTCGTTTCAACAAGGGCAAACTGCTCAATTCACCGGATTTGCATGCCGATCTGCGCAATGCCTACACGCCATCCTTCGGACTGATGGGGCATGAATCACTGATCATGCAGCAAAGCGATATCGGCGCCATCGCCAACAGCGTCAAGGACTGTCTGCGCTGCGGCAAGTGCAAACCGGTCTGCGCGACCCATGTGCCGCGTGCGAATTTGCTCTATTCGCCGCGCAACAAGATACTCGCGACCTCGCTGCTGATTGAAGCCTTCCTCTACGAAGAACAAACCCGTCGCGGGGTGTCGATACGCCACTGGGAAGAATTCGAAGACGTCGCCGACCATTGCACTGTCTGTCACAAATGCGTGACACCGTGCCCGGTCGATATTGATTTTGGCGATGTATCGATGAACATGCGCAACCTGCTGCGGAAGATGGATAAAAAATCCTTCAATCCCGGCACGACGGCATCGATGTTCTTCCTGAACGCAACTGATCCGGCCACCATCAACGCCACGCGTCAGCTGATGATCGGCTGGGGTTACAAGGCGCAGCGTTTCGCGAATGATCTATTGAAAAAATTTGCGAAAAAGCAGACCAAGGCGCCGCCATCCACGCACGGCAAGCCACCGGTGCGCGAGCAGGTAATTCATTTCGTGAACAAGAAAATGCCGGGTAATCTGCCAAAGAAGGCGGCACGCGCATTATTGGATATCGAAGACGATAATTTCGTACCCATCATCCGCGACCCCAAAGCCACCAGCGCCGATACCGAGGCGGTGTTTTACTTCCCTGGTTGCGGTTCAGAACGCCTGTTCTCGCAAGTGGGCCTCGCGACGCAGGCCATGCTCTGGCATGTGGGCGTGCAGACCGTGCTGCCGCCGGGCTATCTGTGCTGTGGCTATCCGCAGCGTGGCTCGGGTGATTTTGATAAAGCGGAAAAGATCATCACCGACAATCGAGTGCTGTTCCATCGCGTGGCAAACACGCTGAACTATCTCGACATAAAAACGGTTGTCGTGTCATGTGGCACCTGCTACGACCAGCTGCAGGGCTATGAATTCGAGAAAATCTTCCCTGGCTGCCGCATTGTCGATATTCACGAGTATCTGCTCGAGAAGGGCGTGAAGCTGGAAGGTGTGAGTGGCACACGCTACATGTATCACGATCCCTGCCATAGCCCGATGAAGCAGCAGGACCCATTGAAGACCGTGAACAGCCTGATCACTACAGTCGATTCACAAAAGATCGAAAAAAATGATCGCTGCTGTGGCGAATCTGGCACGCTGGCGGTTGCTCGTCCTGATATATCCACCCAGATCCGCTTCCGCAAGGAAGCCGAAATGGTGAAGGGCGCCGACAAACTGCGTGCTGACGGTTTCAAGGGTGAGGTAAAAATACTCACCTCCTGCCCGTCCTGCCTGCAGGGTCTCTCGCGCTATGGAGAGGATGCAGGCACCGATGCAGATTACATCGTCGTCGAGATCGCCCGCCACCTGCTAGGCGAGAACTGGATGCCCGACTATGTCGCGCGCGCGAACAACGGCGGTATCGAACGCGTGCTGGTGTGAGAATGACGGCAGTGATGCAAGGCTGCGAGCTGTGCGAATCTCCGGGCGGCGAAGTCCTGCACCAGGCTGCGCAGTTTCGTGTCGTGCTCGTCGATGATGCGCTGTATCCGGGTTTTTGCCGGGTGATCTGGCATGATCATGTGAAGGAAGTCACCGACCTCACTGAGCTCGACCGCATGCTGCTGATGGATGTGCTCTGGCAGGTCGAGCATGTGGTGCGCGAAGTGATGCAGCCTGAGAAAATTAACCTCGCCAGCTTTGGTAATGTCGTGCCCCACCTGCACTGGCATGTGATACCGCGTTATACGGATGACGCCCATTTTCCTGCGCCGGTCTGGGCGGAGGCCAAACGCGAGCCATCGGCGGCGTCGCTGAAGGTGCGCAATGAACGTCTGCCAGCGTTGCGCGTGAAAATGCAGCAAAGGCTGTCCACCTACCTGTAGCCCGTCCCTATTCAGACCATGAATTCAGATTACGTACCGACCGCCATTACCCTTCATAAAGCCTCGCGCACGCTAGAGCTGAGTTACGGCGAGCGCAGCTATCAATTACCCATTGAATTCCTGCGCGTATATTCCCCATCCGCCGAGGTGCGTGGCCATGGCCCAGGGCAGGAGACGCTGCAGACCGGAAAGCGTCACGTCGAGATCAAGGCCATCGAGCCAGTTGGTCATTATGCGATCCGTCCGCTGTTCTCCGACGGGCATGACAGCGGTATTTATTCGTGGGATTTGCTGCACTCCTTTTGTCTGAATGAGCAGGAGATGTGGGAAGACTATCTGTGTAAGCTGGAGGCAGCGGGGTATACGCGCGAGAGTGGCCGCGATGCCCCGATGACCAAAGCAGGCGGGGGCTGCGCCTGACCTTAATTTGCTGACTTCTACTTTTGCCAGAGCGTGAGAATGTTGGCCTTTCCCAATGAGAGGTGACTTGTATAATGCAAGTCTGCCTCTTCAAGGCCCTCTCAGGCATCCATCATGACGCAAACGCACTTCGGCTACGAGCAAGTCCCCGAACACGAGAAAGTCCACAAAGTGGCCGGCGTGTTCCATTCCGTCGCTGCCAAATACGACGTGATGAACGACCTGATGTCGGCCGGGATGCACCGGCTGTGGAAGGTATTCACCGTCGCGCAGGCTGGCATACGGCCCGGGTTCAGAGTGCTGGATATTGCTGCGGGCACGGGCGACCTGACGCGGGCCTTTGCAAAAAAAGCCGGGCCGACGGGCGAGGTCTGGCATACCGACATCAATGAATCCATGCTGCGTGCTGGTCGCGACCGGATGATCAATGAAGGTCTGGTGCTGCCCACCCTGATCTGCGACGCTGAGCGACTGCCTTTTCCAGATAACTACTTTGACCGCGTGTCGGTCGCTTTCGGCCTTCGCAATATGACGCACAAGGATGTGGCGCTGGCCGAGATGCGCCGTGTGCTCAAGCCTGGTGGCAAGCTGATGGTGCTGGAATTTTCCAAGGTCAGCCCGCTGCTACAGAAGCCGTATGACATTTATTCATTCAAGGTTTTGCCCTGGCTGGGTGAGAAGATCGCGAATGATGCGGACAGTTATCGTTACCTCGCCGAGTCGATACGCATGCATCCCGATCAGGAAACCCTGAAGGGCATGATGCAGGAGGCCGGACTGGACAAGGTCGAATACTTCAATCTGACGGGTGGCATTACCGCACTGCATGTCGGCGTGAAGCTCTAGCCTGGATTAAACCGCCCGCCGGACACGGCCACAAAGAAAAACAATGATTCCCGCATTCCCCGTCATCGCTGTCATGAATCATCTGCTGTCCCGGCAGCCAGCGCTGGCCTCAGCACTGGCTGCGCATGCGGGTAAGTCAGTGCGTATTGATGCTGGCATCAGCCTCCATATGCAGATCGCCCCCGATGGTCTGCTGCAGGCGCTTGAATCACCCGAAGCAAATGTGACGATCAGCATCGCACCGGCTGACCTGCCGCTCGTGCTTGCTGACCCTGATCGGGCCGCTTCCTACGCAAAGCTTAGCGGCGATGCTGAATTTGCCCGCACCGTGTCCGAGGTGGTGACCAGTCTGCGCTGGGATGCGGAATCAGACCTCGCCCCTGTCATCGGCGACATCGCTGCGGTACGCATCGTGCAGGCGGCGCGCGCCATGGCAGCGCAAGTCAAAACGGGCGGCCGGCGTCTGGCTGAAAATATTGCCGAATACCTGCTCGAAGAAAACCCATTGCTGCTGTACCGGCGTGCGGGCGAAGATTTTGCGTCGGATGTCGCAGTGCTCCGAGATGATGTGGAGCGGCTTGCCAAGCGCATTTCGCTGCTGGAGAAGCACGGAGGCGCCGCATGATCCTGCGTCTGCTGCGAGCCATCAAAATCGCACGTGTCGCGCTGCGTTACGGCCTGGACGAGATCTTGTCATCAGGCGTGCGACTTCCCGTATCACTACGTCTGTTGTCGGCGCTGTTTTTCTGGCGGCATGCGTTTCGCGATATCCGCGCACCGCGAGGCGAACGCTTGCGCCGCGCGCTGGAAGAGCTGGGTCCGATCTTCGTGAAATTCGGACAGGTGCTGTCCACCCGGCGTGATCTGATGCCGGCCGATATTGCCGATCAGCTCGCGCTGCTGCAGGATCGTGTACCGCCGTTTGCGTCCGAGCTTGCGGTTAATGAAATCACGCGTGCGCTGGGCCGCCATCCGGATCAGCTCTTCGCCAGCTTCACCCGCGAACCCGTCGCCTCGGCATCGGTCGCGCAGGTGCATTTTGCGACGCTGAAGGATGGTACGGAGGTGGCCGTCAAGGTACTCCGTCCCGGTGTGCACAAGGCTATCGATGATGATCTCGCGCTGATGCATGTGCTGGCAGGCTGGGTCGAGCGCTGGTCGCAGGATGGCCGTCGTCTTCGTCCGCGTGAAGTGGTGGCCGAGTTCGACAAATACCTGCATGACGAGCTCGACCTGATGCGTGAGGCGGCCAATGCCAGTCAGCTGCGCCGCAATTTCATGCATTCCGATCTGTTGCTGGTACCGGAAATGTACTGGGACTATTGCACGACTTCCGTGATCGTTATGGAACGCATGCACGGTATACCCATCTCGCGTACGCAGGAATTGATAGAGGCGGGCGTCGATCTGAAAAAGCTCTCGCGTGATGGCGTGGAGATTTTTTTTACGCAGGTATTTCGCGATGGTTTCTTTCATGCGGACATGCATCCTGGGAATATCCTTGTGTCCACCGCTCCGAATACCTTCGGACGTTATATCGCGCTGGATTTCGGCATCGTCGGCACACTGACCGATTTCGACAAAGATTATCTCGCGCAGAATTTTCTGGCGTTTTTCCAGCGTGATTACAAACGGGTCGCGCAGGCACATATTGAGTCGGGCTGGGCACCGAAAGAAACCCGTGTGGATGAACTCGAGGCTGCGGTACGCGCCTGCTGCGAGCCTATCTTCGACCGGCCGCTCGCGCAAATCTCGTTTGGTCAGGTCCTGCTGAGGTTGTTCCAGACCTCCCGCCGTTTCAATATCGAAGTGCAGCCGCAGCTGGTGCTGCTACAGAAAACCTTGCTGAACATCGAGGGTCTCGGTCGCCAGCTCGATCCCGACCTCGATCTTTGGTCGACTGCCAAGCCAGCACTGGAAAAGTGGATGAAGCAGCAGCTGGGCTGGCGTGGATTCATCGATCGGCTGAGGCAGGAGGCGCCGCACTATGCGCAGTTGCTGCCGCAGCTACCGCGTTTGCTTCACCAGGCCTTGCAGGCACAGGCCAAGCCAGTAGACAGTGATTCTCAAGAGGTAATGATGCGGCGCCTGATCAGAGAGCAGCAGCGTACCAATATGCTGCTGGGGGTCGCCGTGTATTTCGGCGGCGGTCTGGTTACCGGCATTCTGGTGGTGCAGCTATTCCTGCGCTGGCACGCGGCTTACTGATCCTGCCAGAACCTCCGCAGAAATCTTTCATCTGCCCGAAATAAACCCTGCCGTTATAATCGCCCCACTTTTTTGGGGCGCTTTGCGTTCCCCGCCATGCTGAGCGGAGCCGCCATGAATACCTTGATGGTTTTTGTCGTGCTGTACCTGTTGATATCGGTCGGTCTCGGCCTGTATGCAGCGACGCGCGTAAAAAATTCCAGCGACTATGCCAACGCTGGTCGTTCCCTGCCGCTTCCAGTGGTGATTGCTACCGTGTTTGCAACCTGGTTCGGTTCCGAGACAGTGCTGGGTATTCCGGCGCGTTTTGCTGAGCATGGCCTGAGCGGCACGGTTGAAGATCCCTTCGGCGCTTCGCTGTGCCTGATTTTTGTCGGAGTTTTCTTTGCTCGCAAGCTGTACCGTCTGAACCTGCTGACCATTGGCGATTATTTCAAGCAGCGCTACAACCGGCCGGTCGAGATCATGGTTTCGCTTTGTATCGTTGTCTCTTATCTGGGCTGGGTGTCGGCGCAGATTACTGCGCTCGGTCTGGTCTTTAGTGTGCTGACCGATGGCGCTATCTCCATGTCCATGGGGATGATTATCGGTGCAGTGATCGTACTGGTTTATACGCTGTTCGGCGGCATGTGGTCCGTGGCGCTCACCGATGCTTTCCAGATGTCGCTGATCATCATCGGTATGCTCTACATCGTCTGGGAAATTGCCGGAGATGCTGGCGGCGCGCAGCGGGTCATTCAACACGCGTCAGAAGCGGGCAAGCTGCGGTTTTTTCCGGAGCCGACGCTGGCGGCATGGCTGGGCTTTGTTGGCATGGGCGTGACCATCATGCTGGGCTCGATCCCCCAGCAGGATGTATTCCAGCGCGTGATGTCGGCCCGCTCGGAGAATGTGGCAGTTACTGGTGCAGTCGTCGGCGGAACCATGTACTTCTTCCTTGCGTTCATTCCAATGTTTCTGGTCTATGCGGCGCAGCTGATCGACCCGCAGATGTTCGCCTCCCTGATCAGCGAAGATTCACAGATGATCCTGCCGCGCCTCATTCTTGATCACACCCCGGTGTTCGCCCAGGTGCTGTTCTTCGGCGCGCTGCTGTCGGCGATCATGTCCACGGCCAGCGGCACGCTGCTCGCGCCCAGTATCACGCTGACCGAGAACATCTTGCGCGAAATGATCCCGATGAATGATAAGCAGCTGCTGCTGGCCACCCGCATTGTGGTGGTGCTGTTCGCGATTGCCGTCACTACGTTCGCGCTGTATTCGCAGGGCATGCCCATCTATGAAATGGTCGGGCATTCTTACAAAGTGCCGCTGGTGGGCGCCTTCGTGCCGCTGGTGATGGGCCTGTACTGGAAGCGAGCGACCACCCAGGGTGCGCTGGCCTCGGTGATCGGCGGCCTGGTGTGCTGGGTGCTGATGGAGGCCTATGGCAGCGATTCGATCTGGCCTCCGCAGTTTGTGGGCTTGCTGGCCGCGTTCGCAGGCATGATCATCGGCTCGCTGCTGCCGCAGGCGAGGCGGCTCGCGCATTGGGCATAGCGCAGCGCCGTCATTCCGGGCTGCTTGTTCGGAGAAGCGTCCGGACCGGCTCCGAAAAACCTCTATAATGCAAGGTTTTCGAAATTTTGCAGGGGGGGATTGCCATGCCTATCTACGCGTACCGCTGCGAAGCTTGCGGCTTCGCCAAAGATATTCTGCAAAAAATCTCTGACGCACCGATCACGGACTGCGAAGCCTGCGGCAAGCCGGCCATGAAAAAACAGGTCACTGCCGCCGGTTTTCAGCTCAAGGGCAGCGGCTGGTATGTGACCGATTTCCGTAACAATGGCAACGGTAGCAACGGCGGCGCGTCCAAACCCAAGACCGACAGTGGAGATTCTGCCAGCGGCAGCTCAGCGTCTGGCGACAGTAGCGCGACTGCGGCACCGTCCACGCCAGCGTCGGACAGCAAGCCCGCCGCCTCGACCGCCACCTGATCGCATTTTCCGACCCGACCTCATGCGCAAATATTTCATCACCGGCCTGCTGGTCCTCGTGCCTCTGGCGATCACCCTGTGGGTGCTCAATCTCATCATCGGCACGCTTGATCAGTCCTTGCTGCTGCTGCCGCCATCACTGCGGCCCGAGTCGCTGTTTGGCTTCAATTTGCCAGGGTTCGGTACCATTCTCACGCTGGTCATCATTTTCGTTACCGGCCTGATTACACGAAACTTCATTGGCAACCGGCTGCTGCTGCTGTGGGAACTTCTGCTGCAGCGCATACCCGTAGTGAACTCGATTTATTCCAGCGTCAAGCAGGTCTCCGACACCTTGCTCTCTTCATCGGGCAATGCATTCCGCAAGGCACTGCTGGTGCAGTATCCGCGCGAGGGCATGTGGACAATCGCGTTCCAGACGGGTGTGCCGGGCGGTGACGTCGGCAACCATCTGAAGGGCGACTATGTCAGCGTTTACGTACCAACCACGCCGAACCCGACCTCGGGATTTTTCCTGATGCTCAAGCGCGAGGACACCATAGAACTTGAGATGAGTGTCGATGAGGCGCTGAAATACATTGTTTCCATGGGCGTAGTGGCTCCGCTGCCGCATAAGAAGGCTGATGCAGCGCTCAAGCCCGCGCAGCCAGCTGAACATTGATCAACGATATTTGTCATTAACCCGGCCATTGAAGGCCACAACTGAGACTGAACAACATGTCCATGCGTACACACTACTGCGGCCTGACGACTGAGGCGCAGATGGGCCAAACCGTCAGCCTGTGCGGCTGGGTACATCGCCGCCGCGACCATGGTGGCGTGATCTTTATTGACTTGCGCGACCGCGAAGGTCTTGTCCAGGTAGTGTGCGATCCGGATCGTGCCGAGATGTTCGCGGCTGCCGAAGCAGTGCGTAATGAATTCTGTCTTCGCATCACTGGCGTGGTGCGCTCGCGTCCGGCAGGCACCGAGAATGCCAGCCTGACCTCCGGCAAAATAGAAGTGCTGTGCCATGAGCTCGAAGTACTGAATGCGTCCGTCACGCCGCCGTTCCAGCTCGATGATGACAATCTCTCCGAGACGACGCGTCTTACCCATCGCGTACTCGATCTTCGTCGTCCGCAGATGCAGCAAAACCTGCGCTTGCGCTACAAGGTATCGATGGAAGTCCGTAAATTTCTCGATGAGAATGGTTTCATCGATATTGAAACCCCGATGCTCACCAAGTCCACGCCGGAAGGCGCGCGTGATTATCTGGTGCCGTCGCGCGTGAACGCTGGTCATTTCTTTGCATTGCCACAGTCGCCGCAGCTGTTCAAGCAGCTGCTGATGGTCGCTAACTTTGATCGCTACTATCAGATTACCAAGTGTTTCCGTGATGAAGATCTGCGCGCCGATCGTCAGCCGGAATTCACTCAGATCGACTGCGAAACCTCGTTCATGAATGAACAGGAAATCCGCGATCTGTTCGAAGGCATGATCCGCGGCGTGTTCAAGAAGGCGCTCAATGTTGACTTGCCCAATCCGTTCCCGGTGATGGATTACGCCACCGCGATGGCGAAATACGGCTCCGATAAGCCCGATATGCGCGTCAAGCTCGAATTCACCGAGCTGACCGAGGTGATGAAGGATGTTGAGTTCAAGGTCTTCTCTGGCGCAGCCAACATGGACGGTGGTCGCGTGGTCGGCCTGCGCATTCCAGGTGGCGCCAAAGAGAATGGCGGCATGCCGCGTTCAGAGATCGATGCGTATACGCAGTTTGTCGCGATCTATGGTGCCAAAGGTCTTGCGTACATCAAGGTCAATGAAAAAGCCAAAGGCCGCGATGGCCTGCAGTCACCGATCGTCAAGAACATCCATGATGCGGCGCTGGCAGCGATTCTGGAGCGTACCGGCGCACAAGATGGCGATCTGATTTTCTTCGGTGCTGACAAAGCCAAGATCGTCAATGATGCGATCGGCGCGCTGCGCGTGAAGATCGGTCACAGCGATTTCGGCCGCAAGAATGGCTTGTTCGACGATGGCTGGCGTCCGCTGTGGGTAGTTGACTTCCCGATGTTCGAATTTGATGAAGAGGCGAATCGCTGGAATGCGCTGCATCATCCGTTTACCGCTCCGAAGCTCGGGCATGAGGATTTCATCAGCACCGATCCGGGCAAGGCCATCGCGCAGGCCTACGACATGGTGCTCAATGGCTGGGAACTGGGCGGTGGCTCGGTGCGTATCCATCGCGCTGATGTGCAGAGCAAAGTATTCAGCGCGCTGAATATCGGCGAAGAAGAAGCGCGTCTGAAATTCGGCTTTCTGCTCGACGCCTTGCAGTACGGTGCGCCTCCGCACGGTGGCCTGGCATTCGGTCTGGATCGTCTGGTGACCATGATGACCGGCGCTGAATCAATTCGCGATGTGATCGCATTCCCCAAGACCCAGCGTGCGCAGTGTCTGCTGACGCAGGCGCCGAGCGAAGTCGATGAAAAGCAGCTGCGAGAGCTGCATATTCGCTTGCGAGCGGCTGAACCGGCGATCAAGTCCTGATCAATTCTGCGGGCTGACAGGCCGGGCTACGCCCGGCCTTTTCATTTTTCACAGCGCGGTACAACGCTGCAACAAAACGGGCATAATCATCAGACACATCACGTGCCTGACCATGGTTTCCTACAAAATCCCCGAATCCGTCCTCGTTGTCATTCATACTGCCGATTTGCAGGTGCTGCTGATCGAGCGCGCGGACAAGCCCGGTTTCTGGCAATCGGTCACCGGTTCCAAGGACAGCCCAGATGAAGATTTGCGCGAGACGGCGGTGCGCGAGGTTTTCGAAGAGACGGGCATTCAAATAGGCAGTGCTGACGTGCCTGCTGAGAACCTTCGCGACTGGCAACTCTCCAACATCTATGAGATTTACCCTGTCTGGCGTCATCGATATGCGCCGGGTGTCACGCACAATACCGAGTACGTGTTTGGTCTGACGGTGCCGCCGGGCATATCTGTGAAGCTTTCTGCGCGAGAGCATTTGCAATATGACTGGCTCCCCTGGCGCGAAGCAGCGGATAAGTGTTTTTCACCGTCGAATGCTGAAGCGATTTTGCAGTTGCCACACTACCATCAAGCCTTTTCCGCTCCGTCTGAATGAAGCTTCGCATCGTTACCTACAATATTCACAAGGGTGTGAGCACATTGGGCAGTCGCCCGCGCATTCATGCGCTCAAGCAGGCGCTAACAGGCTTGCAGGCCGACATAGCGTTTCTGCAGGAAGTGCAAGGCCGGCATGATCTGCTTGCGCTCCGCCATTCGGGTAGCTGGCCTTCGCAGAGCCAGCATGAATATCTGGCAGATGATCATCAGCACAGTGCCTACGGTATGAATGCGGTGTATGACCATGGTCATCACGGCAATGCGCTGCTGTCTAGTTTTCCGATTGCATCAGCAGTCAATCATGATGTGTCAGATCATGCCTTCGAATCGCGTGGCATTCTGCATTGTGTGCTGAAGATTGCAGAGCAGGATGTGCATTGCTATGTGATTCACCTCGGCTTGTTCGCCGGCAGTCGTCTGCGGCAAACTCAATCGTTGATTGAGGCTGTCGAGAGTACGGCTCCACGCCATGTGCCGCTGCTGATTGCAGGTGATTTCAATGACTGGACGAATTCTCTCAGTGATTCGCTGCGCGAGCGTCTGGGTGTCTATGAAGTATTCGATAAACGACTAAGTGCACGCAGCTTTGGTGATTATCTGCGGCGCTTGTCCGGCCGTGGGTTGCGTAAATCACCGGCGCGCACCTTTCCTGCAGCGATGCCGGTGCTCCAACTGGATCGCGTTTATGTGCGGGGTTTCGAGGTGATCGATGCCACCGTGCTTCATGGTTCCAGCTGGGCACGGCTATCGGATCACGCACCGATCGTTGCAGAACTAATGTTGCTTCCGGCGCTGGCGACGCCTGCCGTTACCCTGGGCGGTACAGAGCACTCGGATGGTCATCTACAGTCACAGTAATGAGCTTGCGCTGCTGCATCGTGGTGCGGAATTTTTTCCGGCACTGGTGCTGGCCTGCGAACAGGCGCACAGTGAGATCTATCTCGAGACTTATATTTTTGCGCTGGATGAGACCGGCCATCATGTGAAGGCTGCGCTGCGTCGGGCGGCGGCGCGCGGGGTTGCGGTGCATGTGCTGGTGGACTGGATAGGCACTGGTCACGCTGTAGCGATGGCATTAAAGGAAGAGCTGGAAGCGGCGGGTGTGCGCTTTGCCTGTTTCAACCCCTGGTTCAGAAAAGGCATCGCTCGGACACATCGGAAGATCGTGGTCATCGATCGCCGGCTCGCCTTTCTGGGTGGCCTGAACATCAATGACGACCTGATCGCTGACGATGGCAGTCAGCTGCCCCTTCCTGCGCCCCGTTGGGATTTTGCGGTCAGTGTCAGCGGCCCGCTGGTCGCAGGTATCCATGCCGAGGCGGCATCGCAATGGGCTCGCCAGCAGCCGCAGACTTTGCGAAGACGTATTGAAAATCTGCGGCGTGTCTACGCAGAACGCCTGCATCCACTGCGTCAGGTCGAGCAGGCAGCGCTGGTGGTGCGCGACAATCTTCGAAACCGGAATACGATACAGCGCGCTTTGCTTCAGGCGCTGGGACATGCGCATCAGACCGCCTGGCTAGTGACGCCGTATTTTGCCCCTGGACGCAAGCTGCGCAAGGCATTGGTACATGCTGCTGCACGTGGTGTGCAAGTGACTTTACTGATTGGTGTCGGACAGTTCCGTATGCAGGATGCGGTTGCTCAGTCGTTTTATCCGAGATTATTGCGCGCCGGTGTGAAGCTGGTCGAATATCGGCATACTCAGCTTCATGCCAAGGTGGCTGTCATTGATGACCACTGGTCAACCGTGGGGTCGAGTAATTTCGATGGCTTGTCATTGTTTGTCAATCATGAAGCCAACATCATTATTCGTGATCCTGTATTTTCGCTGGCGTTGCGCGATTACATTGTGCAGGGAATTCATGAAGGCGAGATCGTTAGTACAGAGCAGGTTGCAAAATTTTCATGGTTGCGGAGGCTCGGTAATCGACTGGCCTATCTTCTTTATAAACTGGTGTTGCAAGCGCTGACCGCAGGGCGCTATACCAAATAATCAGGCAATACCATGACGCTCCCTTCGATAGATGAGTCTGTGCGCATTGATAAATGGCTATGGGCGGCACGCTTCTTCAAGACCCGTTCGCTTGCTACAGAAGCGATCGAGCGTGGAAAAGTGAAAATCAATGGTGATCGCTGCAAGCCTGCGCGCAATGTGCGGCACGGTGATCTGCTTGATATTGATAACGGCAGCACCGAATGGCAGGTAAAGGTGCTAGCACTGTCCGATAAACGAGGATCAGCAACAGTCGCTCGCGAGTTGTACGTTGAGACTGAGGAAAGCATACAGCGCCGCGAAGCTAATGCAGCGCACCGCAAGTTGTTCACCGAACCCGGTGAATCCATACGCGGACGACCAACAAAGCGTGATCGTCGACAACTCGATCGCTCCCGCGAATAAATAAAACTCTCGCAGCGATAAATTGCGCTGTTCGCAGTGAACTGAACTTCTCTCATCGGTACGCACAAGGCTGCCTGTATTCAGCAGGCGAGTACTGGCTTGGGCGGTATTCGCTTAATTCATTTAAATACTTTAAATCCTTTCTTTTTCAAGATCGGTGCATAATAGGACGCCCGTTCTATTTTTCAGCGCCAATGCTGGCGCGTGGGAGAAGCTTGATGACCGAGACAATCCAGAGACCGATGCGCAAAGGTGAACAGACCCGCGCGACCATCCTGGAAACCGCGTTAGAACTCGCCAGCCGTGATGGTCTAGAAGGGTTGACGATAGGCGTGCTGGCCGACCGGATCGGAATGAGCAAGTCCGGCGTGTTCGCGCATTTCGGTTCGCGCGAAGATTTGCAGATCGGTGTACTCAGGCTCTACAACCATCAGTTCGAGCAGGAAGTGTTTTACCCCAGCATACGAGAGCCTCGCGGTTTGCCACGCCTTCAAAGTCTGTTCCGGCGCTGGGTAGATCGCGTAAGCCTGGAGATCGCCTCGGGATGCATCTACATCAGTGGCGCGGTCGAATACGATGACCGGCCCGGCCCGATTCGTGATCAACTGCTAGACATGGTTGATACCTGGCAGCGCGCGCTGCAGCGCGCTGCGCAGCAAGCAATTGAAGAAGGGCATCTTCGCACTGGCACGGATGCCAAGCAACTGGTGTTCGAGATGTACGGTCTGGTGCTGGCGCTGCATCACGATGCCCGCTTCATTCGCAGCCCCGGCGCTATCGCCCGTGCACATGCAGGCTTTCAGCGACTGATTGCTGGTGCACGTACTGGCTGATACGGCCCGATACTGCGTAGCTCTGAGCGCCTTAGTTCACCGGCAGCACACCGGGTGTTCGCCGCCGGTTGCGCATTTCTCCTGAAAACGCGTTAGTCTCTCTGCTGAGGCTTCTGCCTCGTATCCGGGCGGGAGAATGAATATTCCCTCGCCGTCATCCGACACGCAGGAGAACCTCATGCCCCACTACCAGCCGCCGCTGCGCGACATGCAGTTTGTGTTGCACGAACTGCTGGACCTCAATACCGAGCTATCGCAGTTACCTGCCCATGCAGCACTCGACGAAGTGACGGTGCAGCAGGTGCTGGAAGAGGGTGGCAAATTTGCGGCCGACATTCTTTTTCCCCTCAACCATAGTGGCGACCGCGAGGGCTGCCATTACGATGCCACCACCCGCAGCGTGACAGCGCCGCGCGGATTCAGAGAGGCTTATCAGCAGTACGTGGCCGCTGGCTGGCCCTCCTTGTCATGCGATCCGGATTACGGCGGGCAGGGTCTGCCGGTCGTGCTTAACAATTCTCTGTACGAGATGCTCAACTCGGCAAATCAGGCATGGACCATGTACCCCGGCCTTTCGCACGGTGCATACGAATGTCTTCAGACACACGGCAGTGATGAACAAAAGCAGTTGTATTTGCCGCGACTGGTGTCGGGTGAATGGACGGGCACCATGTGCCTGACCGAACCACATTGCGGCACCGATCTTGGCTTGCTGCGTACCCGCGCCGAAGCGCAGCCGGACGGCAGCTACCGGCTCACGGGCAACAAGATTTTCATCTCAGCTGGTGAGCATGATCTGGCGGCGAATATTGTGCATCTGGTGCTTGCGCGCTTGCCAGACGCGCCATCTGGCACGCGCGGCATTTCATTGTTTGTCGTACCGAAGTTCTTACCCGATGCACAGGGTGAGCCCGGTGAGCGTAACCCGATCTGGTGCGGCGCGATTGAGCACAAGATGGGCATTCATGGCAATGCGACCTGTCAGATCAATCTCGATGGCGCGACAGGCTGGCTGATCGGCGACGCGCATCGCGGTCTGAATGCGATGTTCGTGATGATGAATGCGGCGAGGCTGGGTGTCGGTATGCAGTCACTGGGCCTGACCGAAGTCGCTTATCAGAATGCACTGGCGTATGCGCGAGAGCGTGTGCAGGGACGAAGTCTGTCGGGTGCAAGCGCTGCTTCTGCGCCCGCAGACCCTATCATTGTTCATCCCGATGTGCGCCGCATGCTGTTGACGGCGCGAGCCTTCGCCGAAGGCGGACGTGCGTTCACCTCTTATGTGGCATTGATGATCGACCGTGAACTGAGTCATCCAGAGGAAGCTGTTCGCCGCGACGCCGCAGATGAAGTCGCGCTGCTCACGCCCATCGTCAAGGCTTTTCTGACTGATAATGCATGGATCGCAACGTCGGAGGCACTGCAAGTTTTTGGCGGTCATGGCTATATCGCGGAGTGGGGTATGGAGCAGTATGTCCGCGATGCGCGCATCAACATGATCTATGAAGGTACCAATACGATTCAATCGCTCGATCTGCTGGCACGGAAGGTGCTGATGGACAAGGGCGAAAAGCTGCGGCGATTTGGTGAAAAAATCAAGCGCTTCATCGTTACGCAGAGCAGCGATCCGGCAATGGCAGAATTCATTGCACCGCTGGCCGATCTGGCAGAAAAGCTTGTCAAACTGACTGCCGAGGTTGCTGGCAAGGCTGCTTCCGACCCGGAAGAAATGGGCGCCGCTGCGGTCCCTTATCTTCGGGTCGTCGGTCATCTGGTATATGCATACTTTTTCGCACGCATGGCAAGAATATCGCTGGATAAAGCAGCATCCGGCGATCGTTTTTATCAGGATAAACTAACAACTGCACGTTTTTATTTTGCGCGGCTGCTGCCCGAGACAGCGATGCTGATACGTCAGGCGCGGTCCGGTGCGGCAAGCCTGATGGCGATGGATTTTCCCTGATATCCGATGACTGATTACATTCGTTGCACGACCGATGACGGGATAGCCCGGCTGACTTTCAACCGTCCCGACAAGAAAAACGCGATCACATCCGACATGTATGCGGCGCTGGCGCAAGGCCTGCGTGAGGCAGCCACTGATGATTTAGTGCGTGTGATCGTGATTACCGGATCGCCAGGCGTTTTTACGGCCGGCAATGATCTCGAAGACTTTCTGCATCACCCGCCGCAGGGCAGTGACAGTCCGGTGCTGCAATTCATGCGCGCGCTTCGCGATCATCCCAAGCCCATCATCGCAGGCGTCGATGGCATGGCCATCGGCATTGGAACCACGCTGCTGATGCATTGCGATCTGGTCTATGCGAGCGAGCGAGCGCGTTTCGCCATGCCTTTTACGCAGCTGGGTCTGTGCGCCGAGTTTGCCTCCAGTCTGCTGTTGCCGCAGCTGGCGGGTTATCATCGTGCCGCAGAGATGCTGCTCACTGGCGAATCTTTTTCGGTGGATGTGGCGGTAGAGATGGGTTTGGTGAACCGCATGCTTGCCGTATCTGAACTGGATAGCGTTATTGACTCCAAAGCTCAAGCACTGGTGGCGCTGCCCGCCGATGC
>JACCDH010913170.1_pt1 | contig 24052 bp, 24 predicted proteins | sample 7442481 | NCBI WGS metagenome assembly JACCDH01 (sample SAMN15323433, study PRJNA562643) | freshwater metagenome | isolation source: river surface water | place: USA:Blue River Watershed | collected 2017-08-15
ATTATAGGAAAGTACAAAAACTTTTTATCAAAAATGAGCGCTTTTGAAAATCAAATTACTACCATTCACACGAAGGAACACGACGCTAATGAAATGCTTCTTCAAAAGAATGAATCACGATATGTATTATTTCCGATTGTCCATCATGATATATTTGAGATGTATAAGAAGGCAGAGTCTACCTTTTGGAGAGCAGATGAGATTGATTTAGGTAAGGATATGAGTGATTGGGAAAAGTTAAATGATAATGAGCGTCATTTTATTAAAAATGTAATTGGTTTCTTTGCGGGTAGTGATGGTATAGTAATGGAGAACCTTGCGCAACGATTTTTACGAGAAATCGAGATTCCTGAAGTGCGAAATTTCTATTCATATCAAATTTATAATGAAGCGGTACATTCACTCACTTACTCTCTTCTTATTGATACATATGTACGTGATCCAGATGAGAAACATAAGATTCTAAATTCAATTCAAACAATTCCGTGTGTATCCAAGAAGGCGCAATGGGCGCAACATTGGATCGAGAATAAAGAGGTATCCTTTGCTACGCGCTTGGTTGGATTTGCGATTGTGGAAGGTATTTTCTTTTCGGGATCATTTTGTGCGATTTATTGGTTAAAGAAACGTGGTCTTATGCCAGGTCTTACATTTAGTAATGAATTGATTAGTAAAGATGAAGGATTACATTGTGAATTTGCGACATTGCTTTATTCAAAGATTAAAAATCGTATTTCTCAAAGTCAAATAAATGAAATGATTGATTCGGCGGTAAAGATTGAAAAGGAGTTTGTATGTGATTCAATTCCAGTACATTTATTGGGAATGAATTCGGATTCAATGTGTACTTATATTGAATTTGTGGCAAATCGTTTAATGACACAACTGGGGTATGAGAAATATTATAAAGCAGAAAATCCTTTTGAGTGGATGGAACTTATTTCATTGCGTCCTAAATCAAACTTTTTTGAAGTGCGTGTAGGAGAATATGTGAAGTCCAATGTAAATGAAAAGAGTGATGTATATGAAGTAACAGATGATTTTTAATTCAAATAAAAATCATAAAAAGATAAAAAAACTAAATATTTTTATAAATAGTTATAGGAAGCGTTGGATAAGTGAAGAGTGTTATTATCATTTGTATGACTATAAGATAAAGCATTTTCACTTATTTTCTCTTTAATTGCTTCTATAAATTTTTTCTTTGAAACAAATTGAAAATCTACATTATTTCCAATTTGATTACAAATTAAACTTTGTAAATAATTACTTTTATTTATAATTTCAAAAATTAATTCAACATAATCAATATGACATCTTTCTATTTCTTTTAAAAAACTTTTTATATCAAAAGTAATATATTCTTCATATTCATGATCATTTGGTTCATAATTTCGACAATAAGATGTAAACAGTTTAAGTAAATGATAATTTTTAACACTTATACAATTGATTAAATCATGAAATGATATATTTACATCTTTATAATTTTTACAAATAAATTCATACATTTCAATATTTTCTCTATTTTTAACACTATTTAATAAATATGAATAAAATGGAATAAAAAGAACAGATTCAGCATAATGATATTGATACATATACTTTAACATATGTATATCACTATATAATAATACAATTTCATATAAATCTTTATATGTTATCATATCTTTATATATAGATATAAAAGTATATATTTCGTTATATTGATGATTTAATACCAATTCTTTTAATTCATTGTATAAAAGAACACGTTTTACATCATCCTCATATTTTTGAGATAAAAAATAATCATAAATACGATTCATTTCTTCCAAGATTATATATTTTATATCTTTTTCTTTTATATCAAAATAAATCATAAAAATATGTTAATTTATTAACAAAAATATTAATTTGTTAATAAATAATTTATAAAAAAGAATTAAAAAGTGATTTTAGTGAAAATTAATTAAGGTAAGAGGGAGGGTAATAATAAAGTATTTTAGAATACATATTAATCGTTTGTATATAAATGAAGCAAAAACTAAAATCAATTCATTTAGACCTATCCATGGATAAATTAGAGTTGCGAGATCGTATTATTAAAAATGGTTATGTAGTCAATAATGATAAAAATAAGATGATTGTAGATTTTGAGTATAATAAATTGGTAATGTGGAGTGATTTACATTTAGATTATTCGTATACAAGTAAGAAGATTTTATATCAAATATCAAAAAGACGTGAATGGCATACATTTAAGTATGAACAAGAAAAAGAAGATCAAACGATTCTTCTATTAGGTGGTGATACAGTCAATGGTAATAATATAGAATTATTGCCGTTATTTATAAGAGAAATGTTAAATAAATTTGGTATGATAGTAATGATATTAGGAAATCATGAATATTATTATGAAAATATGGATTATATAAATTATTTTGTAAAAAATATGAATATAGAAAATTTTTATGTATTAATAGATGAATCAATTGAAATTCATCGAAAGAGTACAAATGAGAAATTAGTAATATATGGTAGTACATTATGGTCTGATATAAGTGAGCATAAAGATGACGAACGTATAAAAAAAGTATTTAATAAACCGAAACACAAAGGGTGTGAATATGAGTTAAATATTGAAAAGTATATAAAACTATATGAAAAATCAAGTCATCGTTTAATTGATTTTGTAAGTAATTTTAAATATGAAACTAGTACAAAATTAATTATAATGACTCATTATGGATTATCATCGTTATTTATAACGGAAAAGTATAAGGATTTTGAGAAGAATTGTATGTATACTTCAGATTTGGATAAAATTTTTATATATCCGATTTATATGGTAATGTGTGGACATGTACATGAAAGTCAAAAGTTTAAAGTGAAAGATGTAGTATGTGTAGCAAATCCACGGGGATATGAGGATGAAATATCAAATTTTAAAGTAAATAATTATATTTATTTATAATAGAATCAAATGTTAAGTTCAAAAACAGAATCAAAAACGAAATCAAAAAAAAATTTTAATAATATAGAAGATGAAGAGGATCAAAAGTATTTTGATAAATTGAGTAAATTAGAAACATTAGTTAAAATAGAGAATAATGATCAAAATCCAATTGAAGTTGTTTTAACAAAAGAAGAGAGCACTAAAGATCCATATTTTGAAGAGTATTTTAAAATACGAGATGAAATAATGAAAAAGAATGTAAACACAGAAATTACAAAATTTATAAAAGAAACTACAAGATACCGTAATGAGAAGGATATATTTTATATATTTTCTGGAAGTGAAGAGTACGAAACAATAGATATTGATATTTTTAATAATTCATTAAATTTAAATAATATAATAAATAACAATATAAAAAAATATCAAAATATTCAGTTTATTTATAATATAAAAAAAAATATATCTAGAAAAATATATAAAACTAGTAATGAATATAATAAAATAAAATATAAACTATTTATAACTTCATTGCTAAAATCATTTAGTTTTTTAAAAGAAAATGGAAATTTATTATTTACTACAACATTTATCTCAAATGATATATTAAATTTTATTTATTTATCTACATTATATTTTGAAGATGTATATATAATTCGTGATAAAGTAATTTTTTTAAAAAATTTTAAAAATAATAAATCAAAAATTGAATTATTAATAAATATTATAAAAAATAATTTAAATTTTAAAATAAATAATAAATTAAAAATAAATAATTTAATAAAAAATATAAAAAATATTTTTGATGTTGATTTATTTTTTAAAAAAAAATTATATATCTATAAAAATAAAAAAATATATTTAAAATATAATAATAATATACATTTTAATTATTTAAATACTTTAGGTTTTACATATATTAATAAATATAAAGATAATATAAAAAAATTTTATATAAATAAATATAAAGATGATTTATTAAAAGATAATTCATCAAAATTAAATTTAGTTATTTATAAAAATATATATAATGTTATTGAAAATTTAATAAAAAAATATAATTTAAATTATTGTTTAGAAGTTGGTTTTACATATAATTCTTTAATAAGTATATTTAATAATATTGAAAATACAAAATTAGTATCAATACCATCAGAAGGATATAATAAAGAGTATTATAATAATTTAGTAAAAGATTTAAGTATAAATAAAAAAAAATTTATTTTATTTGAAAAATCAATTATTGATGCTTTTAATATACTTTATAATAAAAAAGAAGAGTATGATTTAATTTTTATAAATGATAATATATCATTTGATTCTATTTTATTTAATTTTATATATTCAAATAAAATTTTAAAAAAAGATGGATATATAGTTATTAATAATTCACATATTCAATCAATATCATTATGTATAAAATATATTGAATTAAATTTTTTAAATTATAAAAAAATAGGATTATATCCATCATTTACTATATTAAAAAAAATAAATGAAATAGATAAAAATCCAGATTTTTTTATACCATTTTGTTAATATTTTTTATATGTTTTATAGAATAATTATTTATAGTTTATATAATTTCTTGTAACTTTCGTTTTAATTCTAATGGATTAAAATATTTTTCTTTAAAATTATTTCCAAATATTTCTTTACGAATATTTATTTTAAAAAATATATCTGAAAATTTTTTCAAAAATAATTCATTTTTTATTCTTTTATAAGAATTTATATAATTTTCATTTTTATATTCATAAAAAATATTTATAAATATTTTATTTAACAAATTTATTTTATCTATATGATTTGTATTTTTAAAATTATTTTGTTTAATAAAATTTGAAAAAAATATTATAAAAAAATATCTTAAATCTATTTCTTTCCAATTTTTATTAAAATAAGGATTTGATATATTTGGATTTTTTAATGATCGATAACTTAAATATGTAAATTGTGATGGTTCATTATTCATATTATTTATAATTATTGATGAGAATCCAAAATCAATTATTTTTACTTCAAAATCATGTATATTAATTTCATCATTTTCAAAAATAAAATTAATCATTATATTTTTTAAATTTAAGTCTCTATGAACAAACATACATTTTTCTTGATAAAAATTTAATATTTCACATAAACGTATTATAACTTTAATTATAAAAGGAACAAAATTTATTGATTTATAATATATATTTGAACGAATAAAACCATCTAAATCTGTTGAATTAGTATATTTTTTTTTAATTTTAGTATAATTCATTACTGTTTCTCCAGTTAATACTAATTTTTCACTTTTTGTATAAGGTGATTTATTACTTTGAAAATTAAATTTTATATTATGAATATCTGGAATACAATTATTATTTAAATTATATAAAAATTTCTGTATAATAAAAGATATTAAATTCATACAAGATACATAACTTTGAGCAGGATAGTGTGCTTTTATAGTTCGTTCTTCACCACTTGCTACAGGTGTAGAACGTAAATTTTCAAATCTAGATATTGTTTTTTTATTATTTAATAATCGTACTTCTCCATACATTCCTTTTCCAATAATATTTCCTTTTTTCTCTAATTTATAATCATCATTAAATAATATATATGAAATTGCCATCATAATAATATCTCGACTTGTATGTAATATTTTTGTCTTCTCTTCATAAATGGGTCTTAAAAATAGATGTAATAATTTTTCCAAACCGCGTGTTATTTTAGAGTTACTATTTTTATTTTGAATAAATGTTAAATCACGTATTCCAAAATATTCAATAATTTCATCCCAATTTAATTTTAATGAATCTAAATTACGAAGTTGTTGTATAAAAGCGGGTTTATTATTTACGATTGAAAATTGATTGGGCATTGTTTTTAAGTGTTTTTTTTTGATTTCTGTGAATAAATTAAAATTATCAAATTTTACTTTTTCAGCACGTTGACGATTTTTACTATTATTTTGATTTTCATTTGTTTGCTTTATATGTAAAAAATTACTTACACTCTTTACATTTGTATTTGGATTTGTATTTATATAATTTTGTACATAATTTTCTAAATTTTTATTATAATTTCGCTCTCTACCACTTTCATGATGAATAATTAATTCAATTAAAGATCTTTCACTATTACATATCCATTGTAATAAACCTAATCTTCGTAAATCTAAATAACGTTTTGATATTTGTAATTGGTGTTTTAATATATTGTATTCATCAAAATGTTTTTTTATAAAATTATTTATTCTTTTTTGAAAATGAATCCATTGATCTTCATTTTTTTGAAATATAGAATTAAAAATAGTTAAATTGTTGATATGAAGATTATTAAATTGATTAAATTCTTCAAATATATTTTTATATTTAAATATGTCATTTAAAATTCTTAATTGAGAAATATATAAATATATATATTTCTCATAAAAATTTTTTTTTTGTTCATTTATTGGACTTACTTTTTTTAATTCAATGAGTTTTAAACAGTTTTTACATATTTTTTGATAAATACGTAATATTTGAATATAATTATATATATGTATAATATTTCGTATGTCACGATCTACTAAAGAGTTAAACCATTTTTGATTACTAATAATATAATTATCTAAATAATATATGCCTAAATCACTTTGTATAATATTTTGATTTTCATTTTGATTTAGTTCATATTCGTTTTCATATTCATTTTCATTTTGAATTGAATGTTGATTTTCTTCATATTCTTCAATACCTTCACGTAATTGATGTTGTACATTTTCTACATTTCTTTTTCTTCTAGATTGAAATGAACTCATTTTTATAATTATTTCATATAATTATTTTCTATAATCATATCATATAATTATTTTCTAAATAAATAATAAAGAGTATTAAAAATGATAAATAATATTTTAGAAGATGATTTGTTACATTATTTGTATCAACGAAAATTAATTCAATTAAAAGCAGTTAATAAAAATAAAAAATTGGAAATGGAGTATGTAGATCCATTTTATCATATCAAAAATAAAGATATAAAAGTAAAAATGATCTATTTTTCTCAAAATCATAATTCATTAAATGAAGAGATTTGGAAATCTTGGAATAAAAAGTACGATTTATTTATCATTTCATTTAAAGATTATAAAACAAATATAAGTAATGTTGAATATATTATTCGTGATTTACCTAAATTTCCAATATATTATGAAGATTATGTTATTATAACTCCAATATTATATTATTTTATCAATGGATTTTCGACTAAAATAAAAGATAAAAATGAGTTATTAAATGATTTTTTTTCGCGGATTGCGTTAAAGTTAGGTGTAATTTTTTCGTCAAAATATTTTAAATATCCTCAAAAATTTCAATATGATGCTAGTGGTATACATGATTTTTTTAAAGATAAATTTTTATCTGAACCAAATGTATTTAAGGTAGATGAGTATATGGTAAATAAATTTGAAACAAATGATTTTGGATGGTTTTCATCATATAATCATTTAATGGCGGATTATTTATTTGAAAATTTTAAAATTAAATGTGGTGTTGAGTTTGGTGTATTTATGGGTTATTCAACATATACATTTTTAAAAAAAAATCCAAATATGAAATATTATTGTTTTGATGGTTTTAATCCATTATTTTTAACAGATTATATTTCACGTGAAATCAAACCGGATGATATTAAATTTCATTATAAATTTATGCGATTTGAAACGTTTCACGCAAATGTAAAAGAGTATAAAAATGTGTATACAATTGTAGGTGATTTATATAAAAATATGTATTTATTAAAAAAACATAATATTAATCCTGATTTTATATATGTTGATTTTGAAAAAGATGATAATAAATTAATAAAATTTGTAGATAAATTATTCAATATGTTTCCAAATACAATTATTTTTGGTGATGATGCTGTACACTTGAATGAATCATTAAAATATTTTAAAAGAAAATATAATACAATTATATTTCCAAATTGTTATTTATGTAGTAAAAATGTTGTATTTTCAAAGGTAGATGAGTTATATAAAGTTGCTGAAAAGTATAAAAAGAAGGTAGATGAAACAAATGTGGAGAAGATTCAAAAGATGTCTGAATTTTATAAGATCAATTATATTACAAGATTAATTGATCAAAAAGAAGATATACAAAAAGTCGTTTATTATGTTCATTATTTTAATATTGATTTAAATAAAAATATTTATGAATTAGAAAATAATGATACTTTATTTCATTATGTATGTAAAAAATATCATTTTGATGATAAAGCATATAGTATATCTTTATATATTGAATTAACAAAATTACAAAATGATAAAAATATATTAAATAATTATAATTTAGTTCCTTATGATTATATTAATTATAAAATTTCTAAATTTTAATTGCGAAATAATACTAAATATGCCCATAAAATAAAATCCATAAAAAATGTATGAAAGAAACCATATCCTAATCCAATATATATCAATATCTTTAATAACTTTTCTTTTTCTAAAGGTTTATGATTTTTTAAAATATACATCATATAAAGAATAGATAATGAAACAATTAATAATGTAACTACGATAATAAAACGTAATAAATCACGATTTATACTCTTTTTCGCATACATTATCGCAAATATGATCCAAAACCATGATGCTATAATTAAAGTGAGAAATGCGTAAAAGATGTGTGTTACTTCTTTTTGAGACCAATGTTGACAAGTAAGTAAGAAATAAGCAAAAGGTAAAAATCCAAGTAATACTAAAAAGATCGAAACATAATATAATTTGCGTAAATTACCTTTAATCGGCCCCCATAAATATTCAGCATTTCCTGCTAAAAAGTATGGATAACTTGCGATTAAGATGATGGATAAAAGAAGAATAATAAATATGTAAATTGTGGGAAATTTCAACTCGCTTGGGACTCTCCGAGTCCAGTGAGTAGCAGCGAAAGTCGTCATTTTATATACTATAAGTGTATAAAATAAATATAATAAAAATATATAAAAAATAATTATATCCATAAATATTTATGGGGTAAATATTTTTTGTTGATATGACATTTACAAAAAAGATGAGCGTTTTCTTTTAACTCTTTCTTTTTTTCTCGTAATTCATATTCATAAAGTTGACGATTACAACGTTTTCCTTTCATATCTACAAAAGTACATCTATATACATATGTACAATTATCTTGCTCTATTTTATTTGATCTCCACGCTTTCGAACACTCTTCAAAAAAATGTGTATCAAAAAGATCTTCACAACAAATTTTTTTATTTACATTTTCCTCTCTATCTTCTATTTTTCTCTTCATCATTATTATTATTTACTATACTTTTATAGTAAATAACCTTTATATTCAAAAAATTTATTAAAAATAAAATTATATACTTATTACATTTATTCTGAAACTGTTTCCACAGCAACAGACTCTTCTACTACCTTTGAAACATTGTCATCATTCTTGCGAACACGACCGTGACTAATACGATCTTTGTTGTGTTCCATATATTTACGAAGATATCCGCTTTCAATAGTCTTTTGAAGACGGTTCCATTGCGATTCATAAAGTACAATGGGATCTTTCGCAATACCAAAAAGAGCAACAGCACCACTACGAGATACCTTAGCATAAGGACGTTGAGGACCATCCTTGATTTGAAGTTTGTTCATTGCTTGCTTGACTGAAATCTTCTCTTGCTTAATGTCAGTGACAATTTGAGCAAGTTGTTGATAAGCAGTTGCTTTCTTATTTTGAGTAGACATTTTTAAAATTATAAAATTTGAGAATCTTTTGCTCTAATTATATATATTCAAACTCCTTTATATCCAATTAATCTTAATAAATTTTATTTATTAATTTATTAATAAATAAAATATTTATTAATAAAATAATTTTTTTGTTAATGAAATGTTGTAATAAAAGGAGTAAAATAAAAGTGATGTAAAGAATATAAAGAAAAAATGCGAAAGAATATAAAAAAAAATATAAATTATAAATTATAAAAATGAATAAAAAACATTTTATTGTTATATGTGATGATGTAGATGAGGATCATATTGAAAAAATTGAAAAAGTATGTACTGAATGTATATTACAAGATGTGGATATTTTTTTATATAATGTAAATAAAACAAAATATAATGATGATGAATTATATGATATATTGGTAAAAAATGATAAATTATTATCATATATGATAGATAATCGTTTAGATATTATTAAAGATCGTGAAAATGAATATATAAAAAATTGTTTATCATTATTTTATTTTAGTAAAATGAAAAGTAAAATAATTACGGAAAATATTGAATATTTATATAAATCAAATAAATTTATTTTATATCAAAATATTGAAAAATATAAAGCATTAATTAATGTATTAAAAAAGTTGGTAGAAGAGAAGAGTAATATAAAAAACGATAAATTTTATGATTATTATAATAAATTAGAAGGAAGTGATGAAGTAAATGAATTATATCATGAATTTTATGGAAATATTGGAAATAAAAGAAAAGAAGAAAGTAATGAAAATAGTGAAAATAAAGAAATAGTAAAAAAGTTAAAAAAAGATGTAAATTATAATATAAAAATTGAAAAATCAAAAAATATTGATATAATGACAAAAGTTAATCATATTTTATATACCTATTATATTGTTACAAATGATGAAATGACAAATAATATTCAATTACAATGTATTATGGAAAATTATAAAAACACATTATTTACAAAAATATGTATATTTGTAGATAGTGAAGATATACAAAAAAATATATATGAAAAGTTTAATATTGAATTAGGAAACGATTGTAATGAAAAAATTAGATATATATTAAATAAAAATTCTTCATCACAACTATTTAATATGAAAAATGTATTTGAAGATTCAAATAGTAATTATGTAGGAGATATAATATATATAACTCGAAGTGATATTGTTATTCCAAATCAAGATGGATTAAAAAATATTGAATATGAATTTATTGGTAATAAAAGAATTTATAGTATATCACGAATAGAGCGTCGATTAGATGGACAAATGTTTAAAGATATAAAATATAATAAATATTTACATGGAAGTACAATTGATATGTTTATTTATCAATCATCTTTTATGTATAGTAAAGAAGATACTTTATTTAATGAAATTGATTTTTATAAAAAAGGTGATGAATTAAAAATAAATAAAATATTTGAATATTATGGTTATGATTTATTTAATGATACTATTAATTGTAAAATATTGCGAATATTACGTGATCAAAATGTTGATATAAGACATATATTAAAAAATAGTAAAGAGTGGGATGAAGATATTGAAAATAAATATCAATATTCAATTGTTCCTGAAAATAGTACATTAAATAGTATATCTTTATCAAAATTAATAAATGAAATACAATTATCAGATGATGATGAATATTTAATTAAAAAGTATATATTTAATTATTTTAGTATAAAAAAATAATCATAATATTTATTAAATATGTATAAAAATATCTATATTAAAATTATATAAACATAAAATAAAATGGATATAGATGGTTATGATGGAAGTGAATTTTCATATATTGATAATAATACATTATTAGATAATAGTTCAGAAGCAAATGTAGATACTATGTTTGAAATAACACAAGTTAAAAATCATGAAGTAAGTGATGCTCCACTTTTTCAAAATATGTCACATGAAGATCAAATAAAAGAAGATATGATTTCACCTTTTCCTCATCAAGACCAAGACCAAAATATAGAAAATATGATTTCACCTTTTCCTCATCAAGATCAAGACCAAGACCAAAATATAGAAAATATGATTTCACCTTTTCCTCATCAAAATATAGAACATATGGAAAACAGTGGTAAAAAAATGGGTTACTCATTACTTGTCTTTTTGGTAGTATGGATTATATTAGGAATTATTGCGTTTATTATGTCTATTGCTTGTTTTGGATTTTCGGGTAGTATGGCTGAAAAAGTAATAGGTCTTTTACTCGCATGTTTCTTTGGTCCATTTTATTGGTTATATTTTTACTTTAATAAATCGTATTGTGGTAAAAAATAATTAAATCTTTTTAAGTAAAAATCTTTTATATATATAGATGATTATATATAAAATGGAGCGAAAAAATATATCAAATATATCAAAAAACAATATTTCAATTATTATATTAGGAATCTTTATTTTAATTATCATATTTATTTTATATATATTTTATTTTTTACAACCAAAATTAGTAAAAATAAAACATATTGAAAGTGAATTTATAAATGATGTAAATGAAAATGAACTTTTTGAATTACTTCATTTATAAAAAATTAATATATTATGGAAAAGTAGTAAAAAAATGTATAAAATATATAAAATAAATTATTTTATTTTAACAATTTTAGTAATACTCTTTTTCATTTATATCTATTTTTATCAAATTATAAAAAATAAATATTTTATTGAAAATTATATAGAAAATAATGTATCTTATATATCTAATCCAATTGAATATAGTAATCTTTTATATAAAAATTTAGAAAGTGGTAAATTAACAAAACTAGAAATACAAGAAAAAGATGTAAGACGTGAAGATTGTGATGAAAAGTGTGGAGCAAAAGAGTGTCAAATTATGTATGAACAAAAACGGAATTTAGATGCTTGTAATACATGTCATAAGAATCCAAAAAAATGTTATCGAAAATCAATTACAGGAGGTAATTGTGAAGATTGTTTAGAAGGTGAAGTTCAAATCAAGTGTAATGATACTTCGAATTTTGGATGTGTAAATCCATCCAATCTTTCATCAAAAATAGGGGTTGATCCATATTATGTAATTAAAACAACATTTAGTCAAGGAAATAATATCAATCAAGAGTGTCGTTTTTGTAATGATTTTACGGATTTAATATAATTATTTTTTATTTATTATTTTTTAATGATAAAAATTAAAAAATAAAAATCATTTTATTTTTTTAATATAAAGAGAAAAAAATAAAAGTGGATAAAATAGAAAGCATAAAAATTATTTTTATTCTTTTTACATATTTTTATAAATATGAATCTTCAAATTAAATATATGGATGAAACAAAAAATATACCCTTAAATGATTTTCATCAACGTTTAGGTTATATTCAAGAAGCGATTTTAAATAAGTTTTCTTTAATGATTTATAATATTGAATATACAAAATTAGTTCATAAAAACGGTGAACTTTATTTTGGTATTGAATCAAATGAAGTAAATGAAAATAGTTCATATGTATCTTTTTTTGATAAAATTCTTGAAAATCATCATATTCAAATAGAAGATATTTTATATATTTATATTGAAGATCGCCATCGTGACGAAAATGGTAATGTTATAAAAAATAATAAATATATTGATAATTTTAATCTATTTTTAGTAAAAAAAGAAGAAGAAAATTATGATCAATATTTTAATACATTAATTCAAGAAGAACGTAATTATAATCATTTACAAACAATTCCACTTCAAACAATTCCACTTCAAAATATTAATCAATTATTTATACCACAAACATCAATATCATCTTTTAATTTTACAAATCAATTTGGAAATGAATTACTTCGAATTTTTATGAACGAAATTCAACGTGAAGAAGATCAACAAGATGAAGAAGATCAACAAGATGAAGAAGATCAACAAGATGAAGAAGAGAATAAAGAAAATGAATGTGAAGAAAGTGGTCAAGAAGGTGGTGAAGAAGAAGTTGGTGAAGAAGATGGTGGTCAAGAAGGTGGTGAAGAAGAAGGTGGTGAAGAAGAGAATGAGGATGAAATTGAAACACCGCGTATATTTCAATATGCTTCTTATGAATATCGTAGAAATCAAAATCCGAATATATCTCAAATTGAGCATCAAATGTTAAATATGTTAAATAGTCCATATGATACAATGAATTCAAATAATACTAGAAATCGTATTCATTCAATGGTTGGATTAAATAGTTTAACATCATTATTAAATATGGATTTAAATAATTTGGATATTATGGAAGATCATGATACATTAAATAGGCGAAATTCATATCAAGTAAGATATTCATTTCAAACATCGTTTCAATCTCCATTATTTCAAAATAGTTTATTTCAAAATTTCGGAAATATTTTTCAATCATTCAATAGTGGAAATATGGAAGATGTAAAAGTATCTTTAACAGAAGAAGAGTATAATCAAATAGATACTAAAAAGTATTCAGAATGTAGTGAAAATCATAATGATAATAATCGATGTATTATTAATGATAATAATAGATGTATTATATGTAATGATGATTTTAAAGATGAAGATATAGTAAAAATTACAAAATGTAAACATATTATTCATGATGAATGTTTAAAACCGTGGTTATTAAAAGAGAGTAAAAAGTGTCCTGTATGTCGATGTGAATTAGGTGAAGGTAAAGCGCATTTTTCTTCTGAAGAAGAGTAAAAAAAATGATTTTTTTATTATTTTATATTTATTTTAAAGTGTGTAAATAAAATATAGATATTATTTTATTTTTAATAGAACGTAAACAAAAATGAACGTTTGTAAGTATAAAGGATGTAAAAATATTCAAGTAAATGGTTCTGATTATTGTCATTGTAAAACCCATTATCCAAATATAGAATCATATCAAAAAGTGTATGATGAAAATCTACAACTATTTTTGGACGATAGTATAGATATGAATGATTTTATGATTCAAGAAACAGATCCAGATGGATCGTGTATGTATCAATCTTTAGTATATTATTTATTGGAAAATCAAGAAAATAGTCATATTTCTGAAAATACATATTTTATTCAATTTATGGAACATATGGAAGATATTGAAAATATTGAACCTATATGTAGAGTTCTTCAAAAGAGTTTACGTATATGGTTAATGGATCATTTAGATGATATTGTTTCTGATTTTGGAGATATTTCTGTTCGAGATATGATATTAATGTTTCATCAACCTGATATTGAAAGCATTGAAGAATATAATAAATACTATTCAATCTATGCTGGTGATATGGATTATATAAAAGATGAAAAAGGGAAGAAGGTTTCTATTCCTACTCGATGGGGAAGTTGTGCTGAATTATATGCTTTTCAACAATTATTTAATGTAAACATTTATGTATATAATAAATATCGATTTTTAAAGCGCAATATGTGTGTGACACAATCTTCAGATAAAGAGCGAAATAATAATGAATATATTTTTCGATATAAAATATATAATCAATTGGTAAATCCAGATTATGTAGATTATCCTGAAGTAAATCTTGTTTATAGTAAAAATCATTATGATTTTTTACAAAAAATTAGATAAATGTTAATTTTATGAGTTGTTTTCAAAGAAAGGTATAACGTAAATAAAAAAAGAATATTATTAAAAATAAATAAAAAATGATTTATTTTAAGTTTATTTTGTGTATTTATTTTTATAAATTATAAATTAGAAAAAATGGTTATCAAAATTCAAGAATTTGAGCAAAAACCAAAACGTAAATATGTACGTAAAGTGAAAGTAGAAGAAAAAGATGAAGAAGAAAACAAAATGTTTGATTTAGATTCAATGATTCAACATGATTTAGATCAATTGGTTCAAAAACTTTCAAATGAAGATACTAAAGTAACTGAATTGAGTAAAGATGTAAAGAAATTAAAAATTAATGATTCTCAACAAATGGAAGAGAAAAAAGATTTTACTTTTATACCTATTCAAAATCAAAAATCATCTACTATATCATCAGGTATAAATTATGTATCTACTCAAAAAGATTATGATGAGTTTCAACAAATTAAAAATATTGTTGATATTCGTCAATATGAATTTTTATCAAAAGTAGATATTTATCTATATTATATGATTGAACCTATTAGTAATAATGTTACAAAATATTTGTATTATACATCTGTATATAATACATTATCTGGATATATTATGTTACCAATGAATGTACCAAATGAGTATAAAAAGTGTATTTCAACAAAGGAAGAATTAATTGAAATTGTACCAAATGTAACTTTACATATTAAGCAATTTTATGGTAAAAAACATGAATATACATATGAAGAATGTAATAATAATTTAAATCGAAAAAGAAAGATAGATATCAATAATGACTGGTCATATGATTTTTGTCAATTAAAAGTGAAAGGTTTAAATAATGTTACAAATCAAAAGTTCGTATTTATGTATGAAAATAATTATATAACATTTGATTATGAAATGGAAACACTTTTTCAAGATGTAAAAATGATTACTTTAGAGTAAATATTTAATAAATACATAATTTTTATAAAAATGGATAAAAATGATTTTTTATTTAAAGAGAAAAGAAGTAAAATAAGAAGTACTATTCAGTAGAATAAAGCATATTTTATAAAAATGGAGTATCAATTAGTAATAGATACAATAGTAAATAAAATGAAAAATGTAAAAGAGGAAAATTATAAAAAACATGGTTATAAAGAAGCAAAATATAGAAAAGTAGTAAAAAAAGTGGATTATGAAACGGAAGAGTTTAAAAATAGTGTTGATTTTAAATCCTATCATGTAGATTTAAAAAAACAAGCAAAATATGAAAAGACAAAACCAGGAAACGCGCGAAAAATTGAATATGAAGAAGATAAAGATTGTAAAAAAGTAAATATTTTAACAGATGATATTTTTGAAACAAATGTAAATCCAAGTGAAATAAAAGTAAAACATGATATTTCAGAAATGAGTGTAAAAAATATAATGAAAGATATACATTTATTTTTAAAAAGAAAAAATATTCAATTAACTCAAGAAGATATATGTGAAATTGAAAAAGCAATCGAAGATCCTATATTTGAACGTGAAAAATATATAAAGTATTCAAAAAGTACTCAAATGTTAACAAAATTAGAATTTATAAAAAAAATATATGATAATTGTTATGAAGTTTCATTTGAAGAAAATGAAAAAGAAAAAGAGAAAAAAGAAGATAAATATGTAAGAAAATCATTCTTTAAAACATCTTAAAAATAATAAAATAATAAAAAAATAAATATAAAAACATAAAAACAAAAAATATTATTTTTTATAATTTTATAAAAAGATTTTTTATAAAAATAAATATATAAGGATATAACAGTATTATCATATAAATAATGATTCAATATATTATTATATTTATTGTAGCAATTTTATTACTTATATTAGGATCAAGAGAAAATATTCAAAACAGTTTATTAAAATATAAAAAAACGGAACAAAATGAATATGATCATTCAACAGTAAATGAAGTAAAAATCGAAAGTATTAAAAATAAAGAAAAAGAAGATTGTGATACTCCAAAATATTTAATAGACAATGAGTGTAAAAGTCCTAATTATTTAGTGGAAGATGAAACCAATTTTGCAAAGAAACAACTTTTAAATTTATTACTCAAAATTAATAAAAAACCAATTAAATTAAACTCCCCATGTACCTACAAATTTTATAATCATTCTACTACAGATGATTTATTACGTCGTACTTTAGATGAAATCTCTGATCATGTAATCATATTAATTAATAAGAATAGTGATTATTCTTTCCAAAAAGCAAATTATGGTGATGTTCAAGTTTGGTGTGATGCTCAAGGAAATAAAGAGTATAAATATGAACTCTTCTTATGGTCTCTTAAACACTACTTTCAACTTAAATTTTATGTTCATATTGTAAAATTCATTAAAAAAGATGATATGAAACCTTATTGTATTGAAACATCTCCTTATATCTTTCCAACATATCATAATGGTTATCCTTGTAAAGATCAACTTATTCCTGCTCCTCACGAAGTAATACCAACCGCAAATATTGTATTATCCACGGAAAGTGTAAATCCGAATAAAGTAGAAAAAGCGGAGTATATGTATTTAAATCATTTAGATGTAGAAAATAGTACATTAGTCATTAACGCAAATATTCAAAAAGATAAGCAATTTATTATGGATGTTGGTGATAATGGTGGTGTAATTGACAATAAATTAGAATATACTCATTTAAAACAAGGAACGAAAACAAATCCAATTCAACCTTTTGCTCGTGAAGCAAATAAATGGGTAGAAACACCTGATAAACCTGATTATATGGGTCAATATCCTTGTAAAGTTCCTCCAGAAATGTGGGATGAAGATGGTATTTATTATTATAGTAAAGCACGAGATGGTCAAGCAAAAGGTGATAAACGTGATTATGAAGTATGTATTGGAACACGATCATCTACTGAACCTCTTCCATTACAACCCAACTTCTGGGTTGCCAATTATGCTGAAGCAGGTACTGGTGTCAATTGTGGACCTAATTCATGGATGTTTAGCAATTACAATGGTCCAATGGGAACATTTGTTGGTGGTGGCAAACGTTAAAAATATTTTATTTACATTATATATTTGGATGATATATTATATTTATTTCTTTCATATTCATGATATGATTTTTTGTAAATATCATGTAAATTTGAACATTCTTCATGTACAATCATTGTGTTAGGATTTATAAGTATTTTTGTATCTTTTTCGTTTTGAATGGAATGATTTTGATTACACTTTTCAAGTAATTTATAATCATGAACTGTTTTTTTTAATAATTGATTTGTTTTATCCATTTTTATTTGTTCATAATGACTAATAATATAAGTTGAATAACCTATAACAGATGCTACTCCAATCGTTGAAAGTACTCTTTCATAAAATGCTCCACGTAATATAGAAGAAATAGACATTTTTGACATATTTATATCTTATATAAATCCTCTTTATATTCATTTTTTTAAATATATTTTTAATTTTATTAACAAATAACTAATTTGTTAATAAAAATTTTATAATTTTCTCCCATTTTTCTTTTTTTTTAGATTTTTGGGGGGAGATTTTTTTATTTTCTTTTTATATTTTTTCTTTTTTTTACAAAAAATATATATAAAGCGGTTTCTTTTACCAATAATTTTCTTGATCCTTAATACGACGAATACGATCTTGCTCAACCTCATCATCTAAAGTAGCGATCTTACAAGCTACAAAGCACGGAGCCCAGCAACAAACAGTAAAATTAGCAACAATCATAATGGGATAAACAATCGGTCCGCAAACAAGGGCAGTAGGAAGACCAACACAAATCAAACGATTTAACTCCATCTTATCGATGCGCTTTCGTTGAGTATTAAAGTTGGCGTGATCATCATTGATCTTAATAGTTTGGAAAAGTTCTCCCCATTGGGAGAGCATAAAATCAATCTTATTAACATAATAATAGAAAAGAGTGCGGTAGCAAAGAAGATCATTCAAAGATTGAAGATCAGACATACCAGACGCAGCAAGATCCAAAACGGTATTGTAGAGAATAGCAAGGTAATTTGTCACCTCCTTTTGAATCGGAGGAGCATTACTCTTCAGGAATCCAGTAATAAGATTTGTTGAGTTACGAATTTCAAGAGACGTAAACTTAGTTGTAAATCTAGGTTCAGTTAGACCACACATACTTTCCGTGGAAACCACGGTAGTACAAATGGAAACTGAAGGATCAATCTTCAACATTACGGCAATATTGCCATTCGCATTATCACAAACCTCTTTAATACGAGAAATGTTTGAACGACTCTTCATAGAGTCATACATTTGCTCGATTCTCTGAGTATTGAACTTACGGAAGTTAAACATCTTTGGGAATAAAATAGCACTAAAAGTAGTTAGTAGAGCTTTTAAAAAATACTTTGCTTTTTAAAATAAAAAAATTAGAAAATAAATATGGTAAATTTTTTATAAAAAATTAATCTGTATAGCGTAAATTTTTTATAAAAAAAATTAATCATATAACGTAAATAATAATTAAAATGATTCATTTTTATATGTAAAATATGCTTTCATAAATTGAAAATATTCTGATTTACAACTTTCTAATTCACGTACATCTTTATTTTCTATAATTTTCCCAAAATTTCGATGAAAATCATTATTTATATCAATATTACTTTCACCATGATTTAAAAACCCTTTTAATTCTAAACATTTACAATAATCTTTATATAAAAAATGTAAAATTTGTTTACGTTTAGCGTTTTCATTAATTTTAGATAATATATCTCTTGAAATATATATAGTAGCAATCGTACCTAAAATAAAATAATGATTCATTTTTAACTTTTATTTTTATTATTTTACTCTTTATTTCATTTTACTCTTTATTTATTTTATAAAATCATTTTTTTATAAATTTGTTAATAATTTTTATTTTATTAACAAATAAAAATTAAATAAAAATAAAAATAAAAATGAATATAAAGAGTAAATATATAAAAGTATATATAAAGATAAAAAATAAAAAATGGAAGGACAAAGACCTAATAATTTTGTAGAGTTTTATGATGCTCAATTATCTCAATTACTTGGAATTAGAGCAGAAGGCTTCCGAAAGATTTTTGAACTTTTAGAAGAGAAGAAGGTTAAAAATTATATGATTTTAGAAACAGGTACACTTCGAACTGTAAATGAGTGGTCAGATGGTCAAAGTACTCGTTTATTTGATATGTTTGTAAATTTCCATCAAGGAAATGTATATTCAGTTGATATTTCGGAAGAGGCTTGTGCTACTTCACAAAGTGTTGTATCACCTCGTGTATTATTCCGTTGTGGTGATAGTGTACAATTTATGCATGAGCGTCCAGAACATGAAAAATTTGATTTAATTTATTTAGATAGTTTTGATGTTGATTTTGATAATCCTCATCCTTCATCTCTTCATCATATTTTTGAGTTATGTAGTGTACTTCATAAAAACACGAAACCTGGAACAATTATTGCGATTGATGATAATAAATCAGGTGTTGGTAAAGGTCAATATATTCAACAATATTTTGAAATGATCGGAATGAAAAAAGTATATGATGGATATCAATTAATTTATCAAATATAAACAATTATTATTTTTTATAAATATATTATATAATTATTTTAATTATATATTATGATTTTAATTATATATTATGATTTTAATGATCAAATATTTATAGATCATTTATTATTTTTTTATGGTTATAATATTTTCTTCTTTTTTTTTTAGAATCCATATTTACATCTTTATTTTGAACTTCAGGATTTTGAACTTCATTATTTTGAACTTCAGGATTTTGAACTTCAGGATTTTGAACTTCAGGATTTTGAATTTCATTATTTTTTATTTTTTCTTCTAAAATATTTAATTTAGAATCATTATTTATTAATAAATAATCAATATTATTAAGTCGAGTAGATATAGTTTCTAATAAATTTTCATCATAATTAATTTTATTAAAAAGTGTTATTTCTTTATTTTTTAATATTTCCATATTTTGTTTATGTTCATGAAGTAAAATATTTATTGTTTCTTCTAATTTTACAATTTTTTTATTTGTTTCATTTTTATCTTCTTTTAATTTATAAAAACAATCTTCAAACATTTTTATATTATCTTTTAATTCATTTATTGAACTTGATAAGTAATTAAAAGAAATAGAACTCTTTTTTTTCGGAAAGCAAAACATTTTTTACTTTTATACTATATATTAATACATTATTTATAATTTCGTAAAAAATATACTACTGTATTCAGTAATATATTTTTCGGTAAATATAATTATTTTTTTCTATTATAATTTCTTTTTTTTTTAACTTCTTTTATTTTTTTATCATTTTCTTGAATTTTAACTTCTTGTGTTTCAACTTCTTGTGTTTCAACTTCTTGTACTTCAACTTCTTGTACTTCTTGTACTTCTTCAACTTCTTGTACTTCTTCGACTTCTTGTACTTCTTCAACTTCTTGTACTTCTTCAACTTCTTGTACTTCTTCAACTTCTTGTTTTTGATTATTATCATGAATAATCATATTTCCAATAGGTTGAATTTCTAAAAGTGGTTGTGATGATTCAAGTAACGAAGAATGTATCTCAATCATTTCATGAACTTGTTCCTTTAAATCATTTGTAATATTTGATAAAGATGATAATGATTCGTGTAAATTATTTGATTTTTGAGTTAAAGAAGCGTTTAATTCAATCATTTGATCAAATTTTTTTTCAAGAATGATTTGTTGATTACGAATAGTATTCATTTCGTCTATTAATTTTTGTTGAGAATCTTGAATACGTTGGAAAAAAGAGTCCATATTTTCTTTTATTTTATATTCATTGATAATAGATTCTCGTTTTATTTGATTACATTCATTTTCAATATTTTTAATAAGATTTTTAGTTTCATTAAAAATATAATTTGGTATTTCTTCAAATGAATTTTTATTTTTTGATAAACAAAACATATTTATTTGTCTATTACAAAATAAGGACATAATTTTTTTTATAAATAATCTTATTTATAAATATTCTTTTTATATCAAAAATCTTTTTATATAAAAATTATTTTATATTATTTGTTAAAAAATTATTTATTATTTTATTTTTTCATATCTTGAACCTCTTCATCCGTAAAAATATTTAATATATTAATCGATGATGATGAAGTTGTTTTTTTTTCTTTTTTTACAACACTTTTCTTTTCTGTTGTTTTTTTGAGGACGTTTTTTTTTTGTTCTTCTTTTGGTTCATCATCCGTAAATACATTAAATAGATTAACATTTTTAACTTCACTCTTTTTAACAGGTGGTAATTTTACACTTTTTCGATCTTTTTCTTCTACTACTTCATCACTAAAAACATCATATACATTTACATTTTGATGATGTTTTTGAAACTCTTCATCACTATCCGATAAAGGTTGATTTGTTTCAATAAATTCCGTAATTTTACGTGATTTAAAAGCACTAGTACTACTCTTCTTTTCTGCTTCCTTTGTTTCTTTATCTTTCTGTTTTTGAGTTACCTTATCATCCTTTTCCTTTTGAATATCTTCCTTTAATTTATCTACTCCAACCTTTCGATAATAACATACCTTCTCCCAAAAATCACGTAATTCTACCAATGCTTTGTTAAACCACTCTTGATTTCGATAAATTGGAATACATGATACTCGCTCTAAATACCAATATGTAAACTTTTCAAATAAATAACGATTTTGATTACGATATTTTGCCATAATTTGACTTTTCCATTGTACTAATTCAGATCCAATCAATCCAATAGGACTATATTCATAATATGATTTATTATCTATTGTATCAATAAAATTCGCAACAACACCTTTTTCACTTCCATATTGACTATTATAAAAGTTACCATTCTTATCACAATCTGTTAAATAATCATCTTCATCTGTATATTCCAAAATACGACATTCCAAAAAATCACATCGATCTAATTCACACACTTCCAACTGTCCCTGAACTTGACAATAATATCCTTCTGGAATAATACCATCAATAACACGACTACTAGGACATTTGATTTCAACCATTACACCATCTGCTGTAATACCATCAGGAGATGCTCCAAGAAAGTGGTGAGTAGGATGGCGAATACAACCGAATTCAATAACGTTGGTTTTATTACGATTTTCATAAATCTGAATTGCCACTGCTTCGTATTTGATACCCCATTGCATGGCGGCGTTTGTAAAGAAAGGAATATCATCACAACATTTTTTAAGAAGAACTTGATTTTTATTTCCACCATACTTATTCATTCCAAGAATAGTACCCCAATCAGAAGCAGATAACATACTATTTCTCATTTCATACCATTCAGGGGAACGTTGTACAGGTTGAGGTAGTTTTTGAAGACGACATACTTGAGCACGATTGAATTCAAGACGTGATGGTGTAAAGTTTGGGAGCATATCATTTTTGTAAAAAATGAGTTTATCACGTAATGAAATAGGTTTCTCTTCTGTAGCCATTTTTATAAAGAATAATAAATATATATTTCTATATTTATTATAATTTACTCTTTAAGATAAAAGAAAATCGTTTTTTTAGTTTTTTATAAAAATATTTCATTTTATATATTTTTTATGATTTTATTTATTTACAAATAAATTTTTTATTTCTTTTTTAATTAAATATTTTTATTTGTTTTTAGTTAAAAAGTGTAAATCCACTTGTCATGTTCCGGAATAAACCGAGAATCCACATACACATCCGTATACTTCCTATAAACACCTGGTTGACGCATTAGTCGCTTACGTGTACGCTTAGGAAG
>JACCDH010120479.1_pt1 | contig 24032 bp, 18 predicted proteins | sample 7442481 | NCBI WGS metagenome assembly JACCDH01 (sample SAMN15323433, study PRJNA562643) | freshwater metagenome | isolation source: river surface water | place: USA:Blue River Watershed | collected 2017-08-15
GAGAAAGCAAAAATTGTTCCTCCGCCTGCTGCATCTACATCAATATCACTTTCAGACTTAAAAGTTCCAAACTTCGCGTATGGAGTCAGCATTCCCAAAAATTCCTTCGAAACACCTACCCAAAGACTCTGAGTTTTGTTTTTGAAAGTAATATTTGAATTTACGTCCAATCCACTTGTCGTTGAATTATTAATAACCTGATCATAAGAAAATTCTGAACTTGAGGCATTGATTCCAACTGCGAGATCAAGAGGAAGTCCAAAGAAACCACCTGCATTCCATCCAAAACCGAGAGTACTACTCTTCAGTTCAGCATCACTCGCTTTTACTGTAGGGATCATCGTTGCTTCTAAAAATAGATCAAGTGGAAAGTGAGCACGGGCCATAAGGCCACCATGAGGAAGATTCTTAAAATCATCTCCGTCTCCACCATTTCTATCAATAACTTTTTCAAGCTCTTCAGAACGTGTTTTTCCACCAACGACACCAACTTCAATTCCCCAAAGACCATTTGTTTCTGGTGCTGAGACTGCGGTGTGAGAAAAATTGGCCCCTAATTCATTAGAGACATTTTCAAGATCAGATTTGCTGATGTTATCAAGATTGATATCGGCAGCAAAAGCTTGAGAGGAGATCAAAAGTAAAAATAAAATCCGTTTCATTCATGTTCCCTTTGGTTATTTAGTCATCCAACTTTTCCAGTATTCAGTATTTTCAAGTCTCTTAAAGTCGTCAGTCATATCTAGAGGATAGCGTGTATCAATCATCACCGCGAATTCATCAGTGAACTCTTTCTCATTGGCCTTCGCAAAGGCCTTAGGGTGTGGTCCATGGTGAATCCCCTGTGGGTGATAAGTGATAGCTCCTGCATCTATATTATCACGAGAAAAGAAATTTCCTTGGTGATAAAATAGAATTTCATCATAATCAATATTTGAATGATAGAACGGAACCTTGAGGACACCTTCAGATGTATGCTCTAGAGGACGTGCGACGAATGAACAAACTACAAAATTATGACAAACAAACGTCGTATGTCCTGATGGTGGAATATGATACTTGTGTGAATTAACCGGACAATAATCGTAGATTGAAACTTTCCATGGGTAGAGTGATCCTTTCCATCCAGCAGCATCTAGTGGATTAAAAGGATAGGTCACATGAGAAATTTTTCCTCTGTGTTTGATATCAATTTGGTATGAATCTAAATTTTGCTCAGAACCTTTAGCCGATTCTGGAACGAATTTTGCCGTTTGATCATAAAGAGCATTTGGCCCAAGAATTCCTCGTGATGGTTCTTCGAATTCAGATCTCGATTCTGCCTTGAGAACCTTCGTTGGTGTCTTGAGATAAGTTTTATAAGTTGTCCCACGTGGGATAATAATATAGTCACCTTTCACGTAGGGAAGATGACCATAAATTGTTTCAATTCGACCTTCGCCTTCATGAATAAAAAACATTTCATCGTGGTCAGCGTTTCTGAAAAAAGTTTCATAGGGTTTGTCGCGAAAGCCGAGATAAACTTCTACATCATTATTAAAAAGAATTTTAATAAACTTATTTTTAAGCGATGACTCATCAAAGACAGGAGGGAGATTGTGAGGACGGAGTTCTCCTACAATATGAGTCCAGTCGGTAGGTTTGTATTCATGATAGATATGAGAGACACGTCCGAAAAAACATTTTCTTCCATGTTCTTCCTCATACATCCCTTCAGGGATTCTTACATGAGCTTGTTTAGTATAAACGCCACTTGCTTTAAAGTTTTCCATAAAAGTCCTACGGTTTTGTATTGGGAGTTCCTACAATATTTTTTAATGTTCCGATTTTATCAATGGTGAGCTCAAGTTTATCCCCTGGCTGAATCCATTTATCTAATTCAAGGCCGCAGCCTGTACCTACTGTTCCTGAGCCAAGAAAGTCTGTGGCACGAACCCATTCTTCCATGGTGAGATGCTCAATCATCTCTCCCCAAGAATAATGTGAGTCTCCAGACATTCCTCGAGACCATTCAACATCATTGACTGCCGCAGTCATAAGAAGGTTTGGCTCTTCATAGTTAAATTCATCAAAAGTCACAATCACCGGGCCAATGACTGAGCACCAGTCTTTACCTTTGGCAGGGCCTAGGCGAATGGACATTTCTTTGCGTTGAATATCTCGAGCAGAAACATCATTAAGGATCGTGAAACCAAAAATATGATGATTAATGTCTTTGGCCTTTATATCTTTTCCATCTCTTCCAATAACAACTCCAAGCTCTAGCTCGTAATCAAGCTGTTTTGTATAATAAGGCCATGGAATGATTTCATCTGTTCCAATAAAGCCTGTATTACCGCCTTTATAATAAGCGGGAATTTCATACCAGGCCGGTGGTACGGGTTCATTTCTTTTTTCAAAACCTTTCTTCACATGTTTTTCATGAGCGTAGAAGTCACGGTACATATTGATTTGATCAATTGGAGTTCCGAGACTCACTTCACTTTTTGTATCGAGAAGATTAAAGGCAATATCAGCACCTGTTTTCGTTTTAAGAATGCCTTCTTTAGAGAGTTCTTTATAAAGAGCATGAACTTCGTGAAGTTTATGGATGGCACCATCTTGATGAAGATTGAGAAAGCGAGAGAGTGATGAGGGAACAAAGAGTTCTGCCCTGGCCGGAGCATCATAATAGCCTTTAATTTCAAATTGGGCCTGGGCCACAAAATTCACATCAATAATGGTTTGATTATCATGAAAAAATCCAAGTCTTTTCACAACGCCAATGGGAGTATTTCTTTTATAAGTACAAACTTTCATTAGACCCTCCCAAACTTTTTATCATAGTCAGGAAGAACTTCTTCCATGGCCTGATAGAAATGGTTCATTTCATCTTTGGTTCCTATGGAGATGCGCACATGATCTGGCATAAGATTGGCCTTCAGTGGACGAATAATAACTCCATGATTAAGAAGCTCATTATAAAGATACATACTGGCTTCTTCAGAACCTGTTTTGATTGTGACAAAATTTGTGACTGAAGGGATAGGCTTAAACTTATTTTGAGTTAAAAAATCCATTAGGGCACTATAACGTTTTTTATTATTCTCAAGTGTGCGCTTGAGATGTGGATAATCTTGAAGGGCACCATAGGCCCCTTTCTGAGCAATAAGACTTGGCTCAAAAGGAAGCTTCACTTTATGAAGATTTCCAATAAGGTAGTCATGTCCAAAACCATAACCACAACGAACTCCAGATATGCCATAGGCCTTAGAGAAAGTTCTAAGAGTGATAACGTTATCGTAGCGGTAGTGCATAGAATCTGGATAATCCCAGCAATCTTGAGCAAATTCAAAATAAGCTTCATCTAAAATCACGATAGTGTGACTTGGGACATGGCCCATTAAATAATCAAATTCTTCTTTTGTGATATAAGTCCCTGTTGGATTATCAGGGTTGGCAATATAAACGATCTTAGTATTCGGAGTGATTTTTTTGGCCATCGCCTCGACATCGTATTTGTAGTCAGGCTTGCGTGGAACTTGGATAAGTTTTGCACCCACAGATTTGGCGAGAATCAAAAAACCAATAAAAGTATTTTCGCTTGTCACAACTTCTTCATTGGGTTGAAGAAAGGCACGTACAATATAGCCCATGATTCCTTCTGAACCATTTCCTAAAATAATATTCTGTGGTTTTAATTTATAAAGTTCACATAGTGAGTTTTTGAGTTGATGAGCAAACATATCTGGGTAGCGATGAACATCCCAAAGAGCATTGGTCATTTCACGAATGGCCATTGGACTTGGACCCAATGGATTCTCGTTACTGGCCAATTTAGAAATTTTTGTGAGTCCTTTTTCACGGGCCAGTTCATCAATAGGTTTTCCGGCTTGGTAAACCTCTAGTTTTTCAATATAGTCGGGGACGAGCTTTTTTTGCATAGCGTTCTCTCAGGCATTTTTTAGGTGAGAAAACGCTACCACACAGGTAAAGTGAATGAAAAGAAAAGCGAGGTTTTGATGAAACTACTTGAAGGCAAAAAGGCCCTTATTTTGGGTCTGGCCAATGACCGTTCAATTGCGTGGGGAATTACAAAAGCATTTAAAGAACAGGGAGCTTCTATAGCTCTTTCTTATATGAATGAAGCGATTCACAAAAGAGTAGAGCCTCTGGCCCAAGAAATTGGGGCGGACTTTATTTTTGAGATGGATGTGACTAATGATGCTCACTACGAACCGATGAAAAAAATTGTCGAAGAGAAGTGGGGAAAGTTCGATATCATCGTTCACTCTCTGGCCTTTGCTGATAAAGAAGATTTAGCAAAGCCGTTCATTCATACAAGTCGTAAAGGTTATGCCATGGCCTGTGATATCTCTGCTTTCTCTCTTGTCGGACTGTCAGATGCACTGGCCCCTTTGATGAATGATAATGGATCAATTATCAGTATGACTTATTACGGCTCTCAAAAAGTCATTAAAAATTACAATGTCATGGGTGTGGCCAAGGCCGCACTTGAAGCTTCAACAAGATACTTGGCCTATGATCTCGGACCTCGTGGGATTAAAGTGAATTGTATTTCAGCAGGACCTATCAAGACTTTAGCCGCCTCTGGAATTTCAGGCTTCAGAACTCTTCTTTCTCAGGTAGAAGAAATTTCTCCTATGAAGAGAAATGTGACTCCTGAAGATTGCGGAGGAGCAGCCGTTTATTTAGCTTCATCTCTTTCCGGTGGAGTGACGGGACAAGTGCTTTACGTCGATTCAGGGTTAAATATCCTCGGCGGATTCTAGTGGATTACAGTTTTGGTCAATTCACCCCTGATCACTTAGAAAAAATGCGTGAAGGGGTGGAACTTTTTAATGAGCAAAAATATTGGGAGTGCCACGAATCTCTTGAAGATGTGTGGATGGAAGATCGTAATGATCCGGCCCGCAACGTTTATTGGGCCGTGATTCAAGTTGCAGCGGTTTGCATTCATTATCGTGACTCAAAACTCATTGGAGCGACCGGCATGATTATTAAGGCGAAAGAGAAGTTTCGCCGTTGTCGTGAACAAAATATTCTGACAGATTTAGCGTTTAAATATCTTGATTGGGAAGAGCTCGAGAAACTAGCTATGGCCGTTCCTGAGAGTCCCGAACTTGAAGATTTTTCAGCGTTATTTGAATTTCGGTTTAAACATTTTCCAGCTTGAGGTTGTATGCGTGGAGTGATGATTTCTTTTCCTTTGGCGATTAAAACTGTTTTTAAAGATCCAGTTAATATTATGCTTTTCATGATCCCAACACTTATTGCTATTGGAATCTATATTCTTGTGGGCACATTCATTGTTTATAATGCCAGTACCCTCACTGATTATGTGAAGCTCTATATGCCTCATCAAATGAATAGTGGTTTTCTCACTTATGTTATTACTGCTTTTTTAATGTTCTTTTTCCTCATGCTCATGAATTGGACTTATGTCATTTTAGTTGGAATTCTAGCCTCGCCATTTAACGATATGCTGAGCTCGAGAATTGAGAGGAAGCTTGCTTCTGAAACACTTCCTACTAAGGAGCAGACTTGGAAAGAGCTCATGAAAAGGCTCGGGCATACCTTTACAAACGAATTTAAGAAAATCTTATTTATCGTTGTTTTAGGAGCACTTGCGTTTGTGATGAACTATATTCCGGTGCTTTACCCTGTGGCCCTTATTCTTTCATCATTACTTCTGGCGATCCAATTCATTGATTATTCATGGAGTAGACATGATATGAATATGAGACAATGTCTGATTGATATACTCAAAAACTTTTTTCCTTATACATTCACCGGATTTATCTTCTTATTGTTTGTTTCTGTGCCGATAATAAATGCATTCGTCCCAGCCTTTGCAACAAGTTACTTTACGGTGTTATGGATATACAGGCAGAACAAGATAAACCCATCGATCCAGACGCTATTAGAATCATAGCGGTTAAACTGCCATTTGATTTGCAGGAGAGGGTTCATACCTTTCCTTTCCTGCATGCTCTCCGCGATTATTACCCTGACGCCGAACTTCATTTCATTACTCCGAAAAAGAATATTGAAGTCTTAAACCTTCTTCCCTTTACGGCCTTCTATCATGAGTTTGATGATGGAGAGATCAAAACCGTATTTGATGTTCATCGATTTTGTGCCCATATGATTATTGGAAATGTAGATCTTTTCATTAGTCTTACTAATTCTTTTGTTGATGCTTGTATTGGACTTGCTCTGCGCTCAAAGCGCCGCTTGGGATTTGCGGATGGATGGAAGGGAATGCTTTTTACAGAAAAAATTTCTCGTCCAGTGGGGCATCATCTCTCGGAAGATTTTAATGCTCTCTATAATCATCACACACTAAAAGAAGTGAGTGCTAGGCTCCGAGTCACTAGTCGAGAGCTTCCACTGGCCAGTGCAGAATGGGAAGACTCGAGTTATATTGCGATTAATCTTTATCCATTAAGAGAGTCTATGATCGCGGATGAGTGGAGAGAGCTCGCAGGATTATTTGAAGGCCAGCATCTCATTTTTTTCACCTCTGATGAAATTGAAAAAGTGCTTCCTCATGTAGAACTCTTTATGAAACAGCTTCCAACTCAAAATCAGTATTCATTCATTAAAACGAATAACTGGATTGAGTTTGGAAAACTTTTTGCTCATGCTCGTGGAGTGATCACTTATGAAGGTGCAGCTGGGGCAGTGGCTGCTTACACTGGAGCACAAACCATCGCTTTATACGACCGTGAAGACCCTCAAAGATTAGGGCCATTTTATTTTTTAGCGGATGTTATGGTTTGCGGAGTGAATGATCCTACACTTATTCAAACAGTAGGAGCGAGTGCTAATGCTGGGCAAGTACGAAAAGTATTTGATATGCACGAGATTTACACTCGTGCTCTTGAATTTTTCAAACTTGCGATTAAAAAGAGTAACTAGCCGGCGGTTCGTTAAATTTCTTATCTTTGCTGAAGATAAAATTCGTATTCTTTCCATTATCTTTTGAAATAGTGAAATAGCCAAGATTTGTAAAAACAAAGCAAGTATAGGATTGTTGGACATCCTCAATCATGTGCCCACAAACCGGTTCCATCTTGATAACAACTTCAGTGGCTTTACAAAAAAGTTTTGATTCAGTGAGTACCTTGATAGCGAGTTTAGAAGATTCTTCATCAAGAAGAATTTCCGCAGATTCGTCCCACTCTTCTTTTGTCAGCTGATGAAGACCCGAGAAGCGTGATGATGGCATCAACTTATCGAGACAGGTAATGTCTTGAGCAAAAGCAGCTGTCGTGAGCATACTTAGAGCGACGATCATCAAGGTCTTCATAATTCCTAATCCTTTATGTTTTTTTAATATTTTTACAAAGATTAGAGATATCGAAAAGGGAGCAAAGTTTGCGTGACGCAAGGCGGTGCTCCCTGAGTACTACATAAAGCTATTAAGGATACGATCTAGAGATTGAAGTTTTTCTTGAAACATAGCAGCTTTTTCTTTTACTTCTGCCAAAACCTCGGCTGGAGCATTGCTCACAAAGTTAGTGTTCGCTAGCTTGGCCTCAACCTTACTATAGTCGGCCTTTGTTTTATCCATATCTTTTTTGATTCGATTCACTTGATCCTGAATATCAATGAGCCCTTCTAACGGAATAAAAATTTCAGTATGAGTTGTGGCCAGTGAAGCTGATTTTTTTGGCCGCTCAGAAGACTTTCCACGAATCGTTCCAGATTTCACGTTGGCAAGATCTTTGAGGAAATGGCGAGATTCATAAATAAATTTCGCCAGGGCCTTATCATCAGTAAATAGTTTCACATCAAGTTCATCTTTTGGCTTGAGATTTACAGATGAGCGAATATTGCGGACGCCAGTTGTGATATCGATGAACTTATTCATCATGGTGAAAACTTCCGCATTCTCAAGATTTTTATCAAACTCGACATATTCTTGATCTGTCACAAGAGACTTTCCATTCTCAAGGATGGACCAGATTTCTTCTGTGATAAACGGAGTAATGGGGTGAAGAAGAACCATCACTTTGCGGAAGCAGTACTTCAGCATAGTGGCACGGATGACTTTGGCCTTTTCATCATTTCCGTTGAGAATATTTTTTGAAAGCTCAATATACCAAGAGCAAAGTTTATCGTAGACGAATTGGTAAATGGCCGAGCTGGCATCATCATAGCGGTAAACATCAAGAGATTCGTTCATCGTCTTGGCCACAGCATTGAGTTCAGCGAGAATCCATTTATCATGAAGATGCCATTCTGATTTTACTGGTAGCTCATCTTTGGCCTTATCAAGATAAGGAGCAATAAATCTAAACGCATTCCAGATCTTGTTCATGAAATTTCTGTAACCTTCAATTCTTTCAGGATCAAGATTGATATCACGGTTATAGCCAGAGTTTGAAGCAAGAGTGAAGCGAACAGCATCAGCTCCATACTGGGCCACCATCTCTAGAGGATCAATTCCGTTTCCAAGAGATTTACTCATCTTGCGGCCTTGTTTATCACGAACGATGGCATGAATATAAACGTCTTTAAAGGGAGCTTTATCAGTGACTTTTATTCCCATCATCATCATTCTAGCTACCCAGAAGAAGATGATATCAAATCCAGTGATAAGAACTGTATTAGGATAAAATTTATCAAATCCTTTTTCTTTCATCGCTTCTTCATCTGGCCAGCCCAATGTCGACATCGGCCAGAGACCTGATGAGAACCACGTATCAAGAACATCATTGTCTTGATAAATATCTTTATCTTTACATTGAATACACTCAGAAGGATTTTCTTCAGCGGCCCATTGATGTTTACAGCTGCGGCAGTAGAAAACAGGAATTTGATGTCCCCACCATAGCTGGCGTGAAATACACCAGTCTTTCGGATTTCTCAGCCATGAAAAGTAAGTGTTTTCCCATCCTTTCGGATAGAAAGTCATCTCGCCATCTTCAACGGCCTTAACGGCCCGCTCTGCCATACTTGTTGTGTTTACAAACCACTGCTTTGAAACGATGGGCTCTACGATTTCGCCTGATCTTTCTCCATGGCCTACTGGATGAACATGGTCTTTTTTCTCAACCATGATCCCAAGTTCTGTCATGATTCTTTCAACTTCGGCTCGTGCATCTTTTGGTTTAAGCCCTTCAATCTCTGGCGCGTTGTTGTTAAATGTTCCATCTGGGTTAAGGATATTGATAATAGGAAGTCCGTTACGCTTTCCAATTTCAAAGTCATTAAAGTCATGTCCTGGAGTTACTTTGAGGCAGCCAGTTCCTTTTTCAATATCAACGTGCTCATCTCCGATAATGGGAACTTCACGGTTGCAAATAGGAACGATGGCCGTCTTACCAATGAGGTCTTTAAAGCGCTCATCATTCGGATTCACGGCAACAGCAGTGTCGGCGAACATTGTTTCAGGACGAGTCGTGGCGATGATAAGTTCAATATTTGGATCTTCTTTTACTTTGTATTTAACAGAGTAGAAGTTTCCTTTTACCTCTTTATGATCAACTTCAGCATCTGAGATCGCTGATTGAAGAATAGGGTCCCAGTTAACGATATAATCCGACTGATAGATTAAACCTTCATTATAAAGTTTAACGAAAAACTTTCGAACGGCCTTATTAGGAACTTCATCCATAGTGAATGTGGCATAATCCCAATCACAAGAAACACCCATCTTCTTCTGCTGATTTACAATTTCAGCTCCGTATTGCTCTTTCCATTCCCAAATACGTTTTAAGAATTCATCACGTCCAAGATCATGTTTTGTTTTCTTTTCTGTTTTATAAATAAGTTTTTCGACCACTGCTTGAGTTGAAATACCCGCGTGGTCAGTTCCCGGAATCCAAAGTGTCTCAAATCCCTTCATACGCTTATAGCGAGTCAGAACATCCTGAGTTGTGGCATCTAGAGCATGCCCCATATGAAGCTTACCGGTAACGTTTGGTGGTGGCATGATGAGTGTGAAGGTTTTGTTCTGTTTTCCCTTCTTAGGCTTAAAACTTTGTTTAAGCATCCAAGTCTGGTACCACTTGTCCTCAATCCCTTCTGGAGAGTATGTTTTTGGTAAATCGTTTTGGATTTCCATCTTAGTTTCCTTTCTTCGCAATCTGAGACATTTTATCCACATCATTAAGAGCAATAGTGTGGGTTTCTCTTGTTATTAAGTTTTTAAATTGAATTTCATTTTTTGCTATCTCGTCTGCTCCAATAATAGCGGCAAATTGATGACCACGTTTTTCAGCATATCCAAAAACTTTCTTAGGTTTTGCCTCACCAAGATAGAGTTCTGTTTTTAGTCCAAGATCTCTTAACTTACTTGAAAGCTCGAAACTAGCCGTTTCGGCCGATAAGTCCATATAAGAAATAAGGATATCCACTTCTGGTTTTGAAAGGTCAGGAAGAAGATTGTGGATTTTTAGAAAATCAGTGAATGTGACATCTCCAAGCCCAAAACCAACTCCTGGAAGGGCCGGCTCATTGAAAATTTGCAGCAGATTAGCGAAGGCCCCGCCACCGGCGATGGCACGGCGATTATCAGGATGTTTATCAAAAATCTCAAAAACCATTCCTGTGTAATAATCAAGACCGCGAACAATAGTGGCATCAAATTTTACATATTGATCTAGACCCAAAGTTTTAATCTTTTCAAAAAAAGCTTTGATCGAAGCGCCTGTCTCCGTTGAATCTGATTTTAGCCAAGTCAAAACACCTTCAATCGAATTCGTCGCAAGATACTTTTTAAAAGTCTCTACCTTCTTGATATCTCCAAGAATAGCGAGAGCATCATTCTCAAGTTTTTCTGCTGATATTTTTCCAGAACGATCAACGAGTTTATAAAGTTTATACTTTTCATCATCAGTGCATCTAAGAACACCTGTGAAGACAAGGTCGACAAAACGACGATCATTAACCAGAATCTCAAACATTTCATTCGTTCCACCAAATGAAGCAATTAAAGAAACTGCTAGTTGAAGAATTTCAATTTCACCTAATCCCTCTGGAGCACCAAAAATATCAGCATTGTATTGCCAAAATTCACGTAACCGACCTTTCTGCATTTTTTCATAGCGCATAAGGTTTGGAGTTGAATACCAGCGCAGGGGCTTAATTGTTTCTCTGTGAATCTGGGCCACCATACGGGCCACAGTCGGAGTCATTTCAGGACGAATGGCCACATGACGATCGCCACGATCATTGAAAGAATAAATTTGTTCACTGATAAGTTCTTCACCTGATTTAGCGAGATAGAGTTCTACTTCTTCAAGCAAAGGACCATCATAGGCTTCATAAGAATACAGTTTAGAAACCTCTGCCATTTTTCCAAAGATAAAATTTCTAAGGCGCATGTCCTGAGGGAAAAAATCACGAGTGCCTTTGTAGGGACTTTTATTGAGGGCCATGACAGTATTACCTTTTGCTGAAAAATGAAATCAAGCGCCTACGGATTATACAAAATTCGCTCTTAAAAATACAGGGAAAGGCGGCCTGACGACTCGTGCTATTCTACAGGTAACTGATCATCAATTTTTTTCTGAATATCCTCTGAGAGAGGAGAGAGGTCTTCGGGAGCAAGTTTTTGGGTTTGCTCTTCAGCTTCCTGACGAGTTGCCTCGGATGCTTCCTTCAGTGAAGGGACCGGCGGTTCTTCTAAATTCTTAATTTCAGAAGGAGAATAGTTGGCAAGCTCACCTGGGATATTAAAAGTCACTGTGGTTGTGTCACTTTGACTAGTCGATGCATAGCGCTTAAGTAGCAAGGCCCGTTGATTGAGACGATCAAGGGTGACCCAGCTTACGGTTGACGCAAGTTGGTTAAATTCTTCGGCCGAGCGAGAATCGATTTGATCACACCAGGCCGAGGCATATTTCATGAAGCGGAGAAAACGAACTGTTTTGGCCTGCTTATCGCCTGTGAAAAGCTGAGGTCGAAGATCTTGTCCGGCCAAGATAAATCCATCAGCTTCTGCTTGTTTCATTTCAGCTAAGATAGATTGAATAATCCATCTGGAAAATGAGCTATAGCTCTTTTGATTTTGTTCCCATTTCGCAAAAAGTCTTTGAACATTGGCCTGATTCGGAGTGAACGGTCTTGATTTGGGAATTTTGTATTCAAGTACGTTCTTAATGATCTCAGACTTCATCAGAAAAAAGATGGTATTTTTTTGAAGAGGGGCAAGATTAGTATTTAAGTCTTGGGCCAGAGCTACCAATTTAAACTGATCAGCTTTTGTCTTTGAATCACTCTTTAGAGATTCAAACATTAATTTAAATTCATAAGGAACACGGTCATTAACAGTTGTAAAATCTTTATTAAATCCTAGAGCAGAGATTGAAGTAAGTAGAGTGAATGTAAGGATAATTAATTTAAAGTCCAATCTTCAAATCCTCACTGTTTGTATTAAGCCCAGGGCTTTTTAAAGTATCATTACCGAGATTACTTTCACCTTCAAGAACGTAAATACTCTCTCTGATGGGAACCAAAACTCTACCATCCATGTTAATGATCTGAGAAACTTGAGATAGATCACTCTTAATTAGAATTTGATTGTTTTTAAGGTTGATCTGAGCTGCTTCAGTCTTTTTTGTTCCAATTTTTTTATTTTGTTCAGTGGTTTTCACAAAATAAATAGAATTTTCCATGCAGACCATTCGTCCGATATCGTTGTCATCAGACTCATAGATCGTAGAAAAATTATTCAAACTAAATCCCTGATTGTTTTTAGACATGAGAATTTTTGAATAGGCCCGAATATCAGTATAGGGAAATTCGCCGTAGGCGACATATCCCTTGTTATTACAAATTTCTAGTCTATTTCCTAAACGTGGAGATTTATAAATAACTTGAGTCTTTTTCGTTTTTGTGTTCGTCGAGAGTATCGCTTCATAACCTTGATCGTTCATATCAGAATAAACCACTGTTTCAGGATTAAGCATGACAACTTGAGGCTGGAAAAAAGGATTGTTTTTATTCGAGAGCTTGATCTCTGATAATTTCTTCGTTTTAACCTGCATCACTTGAATTGTTTTTTCAAAAGGGCGATACCAAGTGATCCATTCATCTAGCAGATGAAGACGAGGGTATCTTCCTTCACCAATCTCAGTGATAGCGACATTTCCCATCGTTAAAACTCCTATCTTATGATCTTTGATAAGATTGGGTTCCGTATGAAAATTAGGAATAGTTTCTAAAATGAGTTTTATTCCATGGAAAGAGCCTGACATCTGAAAACCAGAATTGGAATCAGCCGTCACAAAGTCCTGGTTTCTAAAATTAGTTGAAAGATTGAGTACACCAGGCTTTTTTTGATAGTAAGTATAGCGGCCAGTATTATTGATGAACTTGATATTTTCCGTGGCCTGCTTTGTAAGGAGGCGAGGAAGGGCCGGAATAATGGCATAGGCCATGTTTACTAAAATAAGATTTATAATGATAATTTTAATAAATGCCATTTAACGTCCATAATCGTATCGGGTGTCGGGCCTGATAAGATTTAATACCTGAAAAAACCTGACTCCAATTAATGAGGCGAGGGGCCTGAAGTGAATCCGCTCCTGTCCTCACGACAAGAATCATTGATCCTTCTTCTTCGACGATTCCATCAATAATGATGGGAAGAACTGAGCATTGATTAAGAGCGTGAGTGGCAAAGTATGAAGGAAGTAGTTCTTCAGCGCAGGTTACTCCGTGAACAATACCTTTCGGATGTTTTTTGAAGAAATCTTTCATCTTAGTGAGATTACTTATAGAGACTCCACCTTTCTTATAATCGTGAGTAATAATATAGCTTTGTGAAAATCTCTCTTCTTGAATATTAAGAGGAAAATAATTAAACGTAATTTTGTTTTTTTGTTTGATAAAAGTGATGTCACGGTCGTTATAAACAACTTTAAAGTCACAGCGAGATGAGTAACAAGACTCAGGCCTATAAACAATAAAGCATCCTGTTTTGAACTCTAATATATTGGGATTAAAACTGGCCTGAGTGACCATTGAGCAAGTGGTGTTTCGATCAGCACCTCTTGTATTTTTTAGGATCGTCGCTACCACATTGGTAATAGACTCAGGTTTATTAGGGTAGCTCCCCATAATTGTTTTAAGACAAACTTCTTTTTGATTGAGTCGATCATCGTAACAAGTCTGAAGAGACCAAGTCTCTTCCGTTTCAAATCTTTTAATAAAATCAAAAGCAGCTGATGAGGCCCTGACTGAGCATGGCCCTTGAACTTCTGCTTCAGGGACAGGTTCAAAATGACGGTAAAGACGTGAGAGATTTGTCACCGCTTGCTGGTCATTATTACCAGCACAATCTCTGTAATCAGAATTAAGAGAAGAGTAGTTTAATGCTTTAGAGAGCTGCTCACAGTCCATCTGTGGGAGAAGTCCTGTTTGACCGGCGGCTGGGAAGAGGCATTTTTCAGGATTTCGCTTGAGCTCATTGAGACATGTTTTTATACTTGCCACTGAAATGGCCCCTGTGGTCGGCATGTTAGAACAAAGTGACCGTAAATAAATATCGCTTTTGGTTCCTGCGAGAACTTTTGACCAAAATGAAACACTTAAAAACTCATCGCAGAAAAGCTCTTCATCGTCGAGATGGTTACAAAGATGAGAGAGGTAATCCTTTTGCGATATATTGAGTTTCTTTTCAAGAATTTTGGCTAGACTTGATCTTGCCGCAGCTTCTTTGAGGTCTTTTAATGTATTGGGTTTTTTTGAATCCTCAAGAACTTGGTTCAATTGGCAAAGATAAGCTGTTTTTGGTGATGATAACCACTCAAGCAGTAGATTATGGCACTGATCACGATTAACTGGCATCGTGAATGAAGTTTGATTAAGGACACTTTCTAGATTTTTAACTTGAAAGAGATTAATCATTTTTTGAGTTTCAGGGCAGTCCGTGAGAACAACTTTATTTAAAAAATCTTTCTTACTTACCTGGGCCGATTCGCGCTCCCCGGCCTTATTGATATACGTCACATAGACATCAGTAAATTTTCCATTGGCCCCTTTAAGAAGATCAGTAATGATTAAATCATAAAGAAAACATTTATTACGTGAGCCAAGCTTCAGAAAACCAGGATCTGAGTGGAGAATAAGTGAATTAAGAAAATCTGGATCCAGATCCAATTTCTGAACATCACTCAGATCTTTAAGTGTTTTAATATTGCGACTTAGAAGCTTTCCTTTGTTTGTGTACTTTTGCTCATCGATTTTGATGAGTTCTTCAAAAGTTTGAAACATACCAGGATACTTTAGGTCTTGGGCCTTAACATCTAGGGGGGCATTTAAAGTTTGGGCATGAGCATGTAGAGAAAGAAGGTGCAGCCCTAGAAAGGCTGCACCTGTTATTTTAGAGAGCTGATTTAGCGAGAATAGAGGCCACATCTTCAACTTGTAAGTCCTCAGTTGTTTTAACTGTTCCCTTAGAGGAATTAAAGTTAATCATACAATATGAGCACGATGTTGCAAGTTTCTCCACCTTAGTTTCACCGATTTGTTCTAAACGGTTTAAAGCAAGGTGTTGTCCTTCAGGAAGCTCGTACCACATATTTCCACCACCCATTCCGCAGCAGAGTGATTTATCTTTATTTTTCTCCATTTCCTTAAGAGTCACACCAGGAATTGAAGTCAAAATATCACGTGGAGCATTGTATTCGCCGTGGTGGCGTCCTAGATAACATGGGTCATGGAATGTTAAGTGATCTTTAACCTCTTTCAGGGCCTTGATCTTACCTGTACGTAGAAGATCGGCCAAAAGTTCAGTATGGTGAACTGTTTCAAACACACCATCTTCGAACTTGGCATATTCTTTTCCAATAGTATGAAGACAGTGTGGACAATGAGTCACAACTTTACCAAATTCGTATTGTCTCATATTGGCGATATTTTCAATGGCAATCTCGTAGAATGAGTATTCATCTCCGAAACGACGAACAGGATCTCCATTACATTTTTCTGTTTTCCCCATTACCGCGAAAGAAACCCCTGCTTTTTTAAGAAGGGCCACTGTATCTTTAACAACTTTCTGGTTTGAACCATCGTAAGAGCCCGCACAGCCCACATAGTAGAGATAGTCTACTTTTTTGCCAGCTTCAATCACTGGAATATCTAAGCCATCTGCCCACTTAAATCGATCGTCTTGGGCAATACCCCAAGGATTTCCTTGAGTCTTAATTTTGTTAACAGCATCAGCAGCCGCTGGTGGAAGATCTCCAAGAGTGAGGGCCTTATAACGTTTAAGATCCATGATTAATTGGACGTGTTCAATATTGGCCGGACACTCCTCCATACAGGCGCCACATGTCGTACATGAGTCAAGCTCGTTAGAAGCATAGATAGGATTTGTTTCATCCCAAAGATTGATCTCTTGTCCAGGATTAGCAGCAAGAACATCACGCATCTTTGTGACAATTGTTTTTGGGTTAAGAGGCTTATCAGCTTGGTTGGCCGGACAAACGACTGTACAGCGACCACATTCAACACAAGCTTCAGTGTCGAGACGCTCTTTCATTGTTAGTTCTGAAGACTTACCAAGACCAAAAGTTTCTGCATTTTCATTGTTAAAATCCATAGGATTTAGAACAGCTCCACGCATGGCCGGAGTAAGAAGAGCATTAACTGGAAGAGCGATCACATGGAAAAATTTTGTATAAGCGAGGCTGGCGACGAACACCATCGTATTCACCATATGGAAGAACCACAGACTTTTGTAAGTCATTGCCCAAACTTCATCACTTAAACTGAAATTTGAAAATGCTGAAGCGATGGCCCAGCCTACAGGTGACCACTTGGCTTCTCCATCGGGCATTCCTGTTCCGAAAATACGAATTCCTTCAAGGAGAAATCCTACGAGAACGAGAGCAAGGAGCATAGAATACATGAACTTTTCGTTATTAGGTTTCGTTGCTGCGAGGTAATCAGGTTTTTTGATATAACGTCGATAGTAAGCAAGCATTAATCCAAGGATAATGAATACTCCACCGATATCAGCTAAAAAAGAAACCACGATATAAACTGGTCCATGGAAAACTTTGAAAGGGGTATCATAATGAATAGCTACAAATTCAGTGGCAATCCACAAAGTAATGAAGCCGTAAAAAATCATTGAATGGAAAAGCCCTACAAAAGGATCACGAGTCACTTTCCCTTGAAAAAAAATTGTTTTTAGAAAATTCGCCCAATTTAATTTTTTTGGGAGAATTTGCTTCCAATCCTTACCTTGAGTGATGAAAAGGTATTTTTGGTAAAGACCTTTAGCGAGTGCGGCTGTGGCCAAAGCTAAACAGAAATACATGGCGTACTTCATCCACGCAGGGATGTTCCACATAATCTCGCGGGTAGCTTCTAAGCTCATGTCCATTCGGCCTCCTGGGACTGCACTGTGCAGCAATAAAAGTGATTAAGACTTAGTAAAAAAATGAATATAATCAGTTTAATATTTTAATCATAGGATGGCACGATGGATAGTTCTTTCCTTATATGGCCTAGTTTTGTTTTAGGTCTCTTCTCGCTACTTTTGTTTGGCAAAATGCTAATTCAGTTTGGGTTGCCGAAGCATCCTCTCAAGTTTTTCGCCTATTCAATCACATTGAGTTGGACGCTCTTATGGATTGGGGCGAGTTTAGTACAGCTAGATCTGATGGATATGAGTACTTGGACGAGATGGAAAGCAGTTTTTCTCCTCTGGCCGGCCCTAGGGCTGTTTATGGAGATGGTCTCTCAGCTCGGTCAGTTTAGTTTGATTCAACAAAGACTCATGACTCGATTTCCAATTATTGGCTCTTTGGTCGCCCTTTCTTTTATGCCTCAATGGGTGCCTTATCTAGTCGGGTTTTTTCTCTTGTTAGTTCTTACTATCTTTTTTGTTCAGGTAGGGAAGTTTCGTTATCACAAAAGACTATTTGTTAAATTTTTTCTATTGCTGGCCATGACCGGCCTTTCGCCACTTCTTCCAGAAGTTTTTCGCCCATGGTATTTGATGGTGGTATTATTGGGGTCTGGAATTTATTTTTTTATACTGCAAAACACATTTTGTGTGACGGCCCATTTAGAACAATATGAGGCCAAGGAGATCGGGGTATGAGGATGTGGTTGTTATTCAGTCTGCTTTTTTTTGTAAGCTGTGCTCAAGTGACTTCACTTAATTTAAGAAAGCATGAATTTGGACAACAACCTGATCGTATTGTTTGGTTCCAAATTGCTGGTCTCGAGGAAGAACATCTTTCAATGCTGAGATTTGCTCAAGTTCAAAATGGAGTGACTTCTTTTGAGAATGCTCTTTGTGTTGGAAAAACTTGGGATTACTCTCTTTCAAAAATGAGGAATTCTGCAAGTTCAGAGTTTATGTCTCAAGTCGTAGGGAAGAAGAATATTAAAAATAGCTGTGAAGATATGTCACTAAGAGCTGTTTGGAGCTATCTGGCCCCTTCAGGTTATCGAACTGGAATTTTAGAAATTAAGGCCGATGCAAAGGAGAGTTTACTCTCAGCTGTTCCTTGTGAGAAAGGGCCCGAGTTTCTTAAAAATCTTCACATGTGGATGATGAGTAAGGCTCCGGCCAATGCCTCAACCTTCCATTATGTTGAGCCAATAATTCTCAAAGAAGACGTTGTATCCTACGATCGTACTTGCCAGGAAAGAGGATGTTCAGCTTCTATTTCAAACAATTACGCGGCTATTTATGATAGTTTTCAGCGAAACTCGCCTAAAAATATTTTTATTGTCAGAGACTTCAGTTATTTGAAGGCCCTTAAAGAAAAAAACTTTGTTCTTGCTCGTGAAATTTTGAGAGACCTTGAAAAAACTCTCGCGATTGCTCAGGCCAATACAAAAAAAAGAGGCGATCTTATTCTTGTGAGTACAGCTGAAACAATGCTTGTGGATTTTCCAGATCAGGGTATTGATTGGTATGACTTTGACAAAAATGGATCGAAAGCTATGGTTAAAAGACAAAAGCTCATGAATACAGTTTTTGCTTACGGCGCACGTTCAGAAAATTTCTGTGGCGTTTATGAAGGAGCTTCTCTTCTTGAGAGAGTTCTGAGTGGTCCCAAACAGCAGGGACTTGAATTTAAATTTATTAATCCATTTAAGGATTAATTCATTTTTAAATCAGCCTCTGAAATTTTGTAAGCCTTGTGACAATAATCACATTTCACTTCTAGAAACTCTTTGCCGTCGAGAGCAGCATGAGTATCAGTGCCATAAAGACCAATAATATTACGAACCATTCTCTCTTTTGAGCATGGACAGAAATAATTGATCTGTCTGCTACCAAGATACGCCAGACCATGATCTTCAAAGGTTTTAACAATCTTTTCAATATCGGTATGCGCACTGTCGAATACGTCTTTGAAGAAGTGTTGGTTAGTCTTAATATAGGCATCTCTTGAGATGGATTCATTATTGTGAAGATTGACATTCATTGCCGGAAGTTTTGTGATCATCATGCTCTGGTCACAAATATTGGCCACAATGATTTCGCTGTCTGTTTGGTATGATTGAGTAAAAATTTGGTTGAGAACTTCTTTTGTCTCAAGCTGATTCATATCAATAATTGAAGTATAAGGACTTTTCTCATTAGCAAAACTTTTTGTGACACGGGCCTTACCTGTAAGCTTCATGGGAAACTGGTTAAACTCCTCAGGAAGGAGGAGAGTTCTTGTGTGTCCACTATAGTTTGTTTCAATTTTTAGTCTGAAATAAGGTTCTTCTGAATCTATATAAATTCCTAAATTGTCACCTGGCTTGAGGAAAAAGATAGCTGGCATGACGCCAAGAATGATATCTCTGAAATAGGCGAAACCGCTTCCTTGTACTTGATGGATTAAGGCAAGATCGTGAATGAATTTTTGCCCTTCAAGAAAATGAATATTGAATCCATTTTTGTGGTCTAAGAAACTGTAAAGTCGACTTACCTCTAACATAATATCTCACCTTAAAGATTGAATGATGACCTTTTTACCCTAAAAGTTATAGAATGACTCCTGATTATGTTGCAATTAGTTTATTACGGGGCGCCCCAACAGTTTATTGAAGAAATGTCGTCTACTTGGGCGACTGAAGATACTGTGTGGGTTGCCCCAAGCCCATCTAAAACTGATGCTCTTAGAGAGCAACTTCAAGAAACACTTAAAACTCAAGTGTCTTCAATTACTATGGCAAAATTTCTGTCTGAGCTTGTGACCTTATGCCCAGATAAAAGTTTAGGAGAAAAAGTCAAACGCAAGGCTGATCTTGTTCTTATCTTTGGTGCCCTACGAACTAAATACTCACCTGATCTCAGTTTTGAAGAATTTATTATGGCGTATAATATTTTTTCAGAGATTAGAAGTTTCTCGCTTGATTTGGTGGCGATGGAGAGTGTTTTAGCTGAATACGATGAAAAAATTAAAAAAGCCGTGCTACTTTTTTGGCAACTTTTAGACAGCTTACAATATTTGGATGAACATGCCTTAACTCAGTCTCTGGCGGAAAACCTTCGTGCCGCAGATTTTTATGAGGGAAAACAAAAGAATTTCATTTTTTGGGGATTTGGTCACCTCAATGGTCAGCAAATCGATTTACTCAAGGCCTTAAGTATTAGGCATAATATTATTATTCCTCTTCCTGCTCAAATCAAAGGTCAATTGAAACGTTCTGATTGGCCAAGTTGGCTAATGGATCACAAGGTCGGGGAAACAGATGTCGGCGTTCAAAGAAGTAAAGTGACCATCAATAGGCGCTGGATTAATACTCGAACTGTTTCTGCTGCCATTAAAAGTGGAGTGGAAAAATTTCCCAATCAAAAGTTGCAAATTCTCATCGGAGTGAACAAGCTGACCCCTAATGATTTGCACTTAATCCCGTTAGATCGATTTAATTGTAAAATTCCGATTGATTGGACACTCATGGAACGCTCAAAATTTCATGATGTTTTAATTTCAGCAATCCAAGAAATTCCTCACACTCACGAGTTAAAAAACTGGTTACTTAAATTCGCCAAAACTGAGCGTCGTCCTAAAGAGTTAAAAGTCGTTCAGCTCTATATTGAGGCCCTAAAAAAACTTGAAGACTTGAGTGATGAGGCCTGGGAAGTTAATGACTTCTTTCTTCATATTCTTCATGATGTGGTCGGACTCAATGCCCCTAGATTAAGTACCGTCCCTCTTGTCGCTGAAGAATCTCTTGTACAAGTCTTTGACCTTTCTCAAATAGATCAAATTAGCTCAGAGATTCCTTTATTAGTTGTTTTAGATGAGCGTTTTGATGAGCCTTTGAGCTTGCAGCCTCTTTACTCGGAAAAAATTGAAAAAGAGCTAATGAGTATTGGACCAGTGAAACGACCAGAATTCGAGCTTAATATTAAAAGATCTGAGTTTTTAAGACTTATGGATGGTCACACCACTATCTTTCTTCCTCCTGAACTCTTAAAACATCAATTGATCTGGAAAAGATTTTTTGAAAACGTGGAGTGGACTGATCTTGATTCAAATCAACTTACAAAAGAGACTGCTCTCAAAGATGTTCTCAAAAAATATATAGGAAAAACCCTTCCTGAAAATTTTAGCTTCTCGGCCTCAAAGATTCAGACCTATGTGGATTGTCCCCAGAGATTTTATTTTCAGTATATTGATAAAATCTTTCCACGTGTGAGCTTAAAGCAAGATATTGATCCTATGGATGCAGGAACATTTGTTCACCATATGATTGAGCTTTATCTGCAATCCCACACAGAAATTGATGAAGCTCTCTTGTGGTCACTTATCAAATCAGAAATGAATCTTCTTAAAACAAAAAACCAACTTCAGCTTTCTGCCGAAGTTGAGCATGAGAGGAGTATTCAGTACTACCATAGAACTTTAAATGGATTAGGTTATTTAAAGCAGCTGGCGACGGTATTTGAAATCCAACCTCATTGGAAAATTGAAGACTCTTTTCAGTGGGATGAAAAATTTAAACTCAATGGGCAGATTGACTGCTTTTATTATTCTGACGATTTATTAGTCGTTCTTGATTTTAAATCTTCAGCGGCTTCAGCCTCAAGTTTTACTGAGGTGAAGGCCCTCGAGTCTCTTCAGTTATGGGTATATCTTTTGGAGATGAGTCGCAGATGGGAGAAACCTCCTACTCAGATCATTATGGGTTATGTCGTTCTTGAAGCTCCCCAGAAGTCGAAACTTTTAGTTTGGGGAGATGACGCTTTTGAGAAAATAAAAGCGACTAAATTTACTGGGGCCAATCTCATGGAAAATGAGGTACAGACTGATATCGATCAAGCGATGAAGCATCTTGAGGCCATCGTGACTTTCATGAATGAAGAGAAAAAGTTTTTAGCAGCCCCACGTAAAAAGAATATCTGTCTATTTTGTGATCTTCAATCTTATTGCTTAAAAGGGAACAGTGTTTAATGGCACAAGCAAATTCTGAGCAATTAAAAGCAATTGAACATCAAGGTGGGATTCTCCTGAAGGCTGGAGCAGGTTCAGGGAAAACCTTTGTTCTGGTCCAGCATATTAATTATCTCACAGATCTTTGGTTTGAAGAGTATAAGACTCAAAGAGAGCAAAATTGGGAATCGTTTATCAAATCAAAGTTTTCTAAGATTGTCATGATGACCTTTACAAAAAAAGCTGCTGGAGAGATGAATATCAGACTTCATGAAAAATTTCGTCAAAAGCTGTTGAATGCTCCTGGAGAAACAAAAGAGATTTGGCAGCAATGTTCGGAGTCTCTTCCTTTATTAACAGTGACTACCATTGATGGATTCTGCCGGAAACTTCTTACTTCCGGTCTTATTACAGGGGCAAACCCAAATGCCCCCGTTATTTTTAAAACAGAAAGAAAAGATCAGATAAAAAAAATATATAGAGATTGGCTTAGTACGAAGTCAGATCTAGATGATGATAGCAGAGAACTCTTGTTTAAAGAGCAGAAGGCCATTGTTAAGTCTTTGGTTGAAGTGTTCTCAGATCCTGGACTTCGTATTAAATGGAGAAATTTTAAACTTTCACAAATCAATCTTGTTGAAAGTGAGAGGTGTTTGGCGGAATCCTTTGAAATAAGTCCTTACGAAGAACTAATTCTTGGAATAGAGAATCTTGAGTTGCCTTCAGAAGTCAAAGAGCAAAAAGCTTTTGATAAGAATATGATGGCGCTTAAGTCTACTGGGCTTCCTAAAGTGAACTCTGTAGAGAATTTGAATTCATATTTGCAAATTCTGCAAGAAATGAGAATGACAGCTCCTTCTAAGAATACGGCCACTCCAGCTTCTTTGGCCGTTCATGAGATGCTCAAAGAATTTAAAAAATGGATTAATAAGTGGGACGAAGTTTTTTCAGCTTTTACTGAGGATCTTGAATCTAAAATTATTCCTTGGGCCAAGCTTTTTCATGACGTTTTCATTTATATCGATGAACACCTTGATCTTAATCAAGGAGTCACTTTTGGTGATATGGAGTATCTGGTCTCAAATGGTCTAGAAGATGAAAAAGTCCGCAGCAAGATCAAAGAGAACTATTCTTACTTTATCGTTGATGAGTTTCAAGATACTTCAGAAGTCCAATTTAATATTATTAGAAATCTTATTAATAATGATTTTAATAAGCTCTTTTGTGTTGGAGATGAAAAACAGGCCATTTATGGTTTTCGTGGAGGAAGTATTAAGATCTTCAGGGATTGTCAGAAACTTGTTCCACATACATTAGATCTTTTTAATAATTACCGTTCTCTTCCTACAGTCATTAACTTCAATAATAGTCTTTTTGATAAAATAATGACATTAGGGGAAGAGTTTATAGGCCATGATATTTATTCTTATAAGGCCGATCCTCAACGGGTTCCTGAAGAGGTGAATCACCCTTCAGTCGGCTCACTTGAGATTTGGAAAACGAAGCTTCCTGAAATCGAAGTCGAGACTGAGTCCGAGTATGACGAAGAAATAAAGAAAACAAAAAAATGGTCTGCTGAACTTATTAATAAAGCTGAGGCCATGGTTCTTGCAGAGGCCATTGTTTCGCATAGGAAAGAATATCCTTTAAAGGATCAGGCCATCCTTTACC
>JACCDH010338719.1_pt1 | contig 24032 bp, 22 predicted proteins | sample 7442481 | NCBI WGS metagenome assembly JACCDH01 (sample SAMN15323433, study PRJNA562643) | freshwater metagenome | isolation source: river surface water | place: USA:Blue River Watershed | collected 2017-08-15
ATACCTAATTATCAGTAATTTAAAAATAAAATAAATAATGTAAATTTGTAAAACTCAATATTCACGTTTTAAAAAAAAATCAGAAAAATGATTTAAATTAGAATATTGAGTTTTTAGAGATTCCCTTAAATAGTTTTTTTTTATGGTAATTTCTCCATTTCCAGTTTCAGCTGATTGGATTCTATTTTGAGTTGATCGATTTCAGTAGTAATAGAATCTATTTTTTTATTTAACTCACTAAGTTCTTGCTTTTTCTCTTCGTTGGTTCTCAATACCTTAAAGCCTGAAGTATTTTTAAGTTTTCTTATAGCAGCTTCTAAATTGGATTGTGAGATGGCTATTAATTTCTCAATTTCTATAATTCGATCTTCATCGGCCTGTTTTTTATCCTGAATAGCTCTTTCTGCTGCTGCTTTTTGGGCGGCTTCTTCCAATAGTTTTTGTTGCTCTAATTCTTTTTGCTGGAGTTCCAATTGATAATTTTCAACCTCAGTTTTATGATTTTTGACCCTTAATTCTCGGCTTTTGTTTTCTCGTATGTTGTTGAAAATAATCGTAGAGGTAGCCAAAACTAACACTACACAAACTCCGAAAAAAGTGTTTTTAGACAATCCTAGAATGGTGTGTTCTTCTCTTTTTTTCTCCGATTTGTGGGTAGTTTCAGGTATTGAAAACGAAGGAATAGGAGGGGGGATAGTAATAAAAAGTGTGTTGAGCTCAGGGATTTCTCTCGCATATTTCCAGTTTTCCATCCCTTCGAACCAAACAGGACTTGATTTGGTGATTTTTTTGGCTTTCAATTCTTCTAAATCAAAGGGACCGCTACTTTCGGTTCCGTTGTGTAGATAATATTTTTTCATAAAAAAAAGGCTGTAATTGGCGGTAAATCTATTTTTCCAAAACTACAATCATTTTTTGATTTTGCAAAATTTCAAGAGGCTGCTTGTTACTATTGTTTTGAAAAAATTGCAAATCATTCCTCACTATCTTCTAATTTCCTAAGTTTGTCGAAGGGACAACATAACCATTTCAATTAACCAATTAACCGTTTCACCCAAAACCCGAAAACTACTAGTCATAATTGAATAATTTTGTAGCCCATTATTAAGAAACTAGATTTTTAATTACAACCTATGAGCAATTCATTTTCTGAAAACAGCCAAATTGGCCTAGTAGCCACTTTTTCTGAACTGGTACAAACCGATTTTAAAGGAACAACAAATGCGCTATGCTGGTACCGCAATTTGGATGGCGATTTCAATGAGATTGTCAATTTACTTGAATTAAAAGAAAATATAACCGTAGTGGAACCGAAAGACCTATTGGTACTCCAATTATCGGAAAACGGGAATAAAGCCAGAGAAATTATTTTAAAGGATATACAGTTATTAGAAGATTTCGGAGCTTCTCCCACGCTTAATTTATTGAAATGTTACGAACGGGATGAGGAGTTCGATTTCATATCTACCGATGTGTATTCCTATCATGTGGATCGTTCGCCCATTGCCACTGATACTTTTTTATGTACCTATCACGGTGTGGCTAGTGATATTATTGCTAATGAACAATCAGAACAAAAAATACTGATTCCTGAGATTCGGAAAAAGTTGGCAGCTTTGCACAACGGTCCAACGGAGGAATTGGAAGACTTTTGGAAAGAAAACTATTTTGATTTGCATTATCAGGCTCAACCCCATGCAGAACCGGTTAATTTAGGACTAGGACATCTTTGGCGTTTGGCAGTGGATCATCCGGAACAAAAGGTGCTGCCTTGTATTCACAGAGCACCCATAGAAAAGGATGGGGAATATCGTTTGTTGTTGATTTGTTGAAAAAAAATCTGGTTTTAGTAACGATCTGAATTATGAAATTTGATAGCTTTCACTAGCTATGCTTCGAAAGAATTGAATACTTAGTTTGCAATATAAAATTTGAATTATTTTGAAATTTTCAGCGTTATAAGGGTGCTTGTGCCTAATGATGGCAAAAGCTTTGAAAATAGTCGATAATATTGGTCAAAATATGAAATTATTAAACTGATATTCCGTTAATCTTAATGCTCTAAATTTAGTTAAAAGGTTTAGTTCAACTGGCCATTTTAAATCTCGACTGCCTGTGGGTGCAGAGATGTTTTTAAAACTTTGCATATACTCTTTTCTACTCAACGTATTCTTGCCTATTTTGGCTGTAAATAAGCGTAGCCTATCTTCCTGCATGTAGTGTTACTGATTGCGATTGTAAATGTCTGTATAATGACTCTAAAATGATTTTCAACATAAATTCTATAAAAGGTGTTGCATTTCCTTTTTTAGCGGATTTGGATAATTTGTTGTAATAATCGCCTTGTTTTTGCTTTATTAATGATTCCAAAGCTAGAAACTCAAAAATGGGATATTGTCGCATGAGAAGTTTTAAACCTTGATAGGTAAAAAGATTTATTTAAACATTTTATCCATTCCCGGAATCATCGGCATATCGACTTTGGCGACTGCATCAAGTTCTGCTTGGTTTACTTTGGCTGCTTTTTCGATAGCTTTGTTCAATGTTACTATCAAATAGTCTTCTAATTGTTCTTTGTCTTTTAACAAGGAATCGGCTATTGAAATAGATTTTAGTTTCCCATTGGCAGTGAAAGTAACTTTTAATGCCCCGTCAGAGCTTTGTTCGTCTATTAAAACTGAATCCATTCGTAATTTTGTTTCTTCCATTTTTCGTTGGGTTTCTTTCAATTTACCCATCATTCCCATTAAATCCATTTTAGTATTTAGTTAAAGATTAAACGCAAATTTACACATTTGATTGATGATATTCAATTTAAATTTTTGCAGTAAAATAGATTCATTCTAAACTGACTTTATGTTATTTTTGTAATAACTTCATTGACTTCGTAAATTAAATTATGTCCAAAAATATTCAACCACCCATTGCAAAAATCATCCCAAAGATATTAGAAAAATTTGGAGACACAAGAATTGATAATTATTATTGGTTGAATGACAGAGAAAATCCAGAAGTGATTGATTATCTGAATAAAGAGAATGCCTATTATCAAAAAATGACGGCTCATACCAAAGGGTTTCAAAAGAAATTGTTTGAAGAAATGAAGGCCAGAATTAAGGAAGACGACGAGTCGGTTCCCTATTTGTACAATGGGTATTACTACATTACCCGATTCGAAACCGGGAAAAACTACCCTATTTATTCCCGAAAAAAAGGTAGTTTAACTTCTAAAGAGGAAATTTTGTTCGATTGCAATAAACTAGCAAGAGGACAAGCCTATTTCCAATTAGGGGGTATGAGTATTAGTCCAGACAACAAATTAGCTGTTTTTAGTATTGACACCGTTGGTCGACGAATTTTTGACATTCGGGTCAAAGATTTAGAAACTGGCAAAATATTGTCTGATATAATTGAAAAAGTGTCTGGAAGTGCAGTTTGGGCCAATGATAATGAAACTATTTTTTATACGAGCCAAGATGAAGTTACTTTGCGTTCGGATAAAATTTTCAAACATAAGTTAGGTACAAATCAGACGGAAGACGTTTTGGTTTATTTTGAAAAAGATGAAACCTTCAATGTTGAGGTAGCCAAATCTAAGTCCAGAAAGTATTTGGCAATAGAATCATCAAGTACGCTCACGACCGAATATCAAATATTAGAAGCCGATAATCCAGATGGAAAATTTAGAATTTTTCAGAAGCGAGTTCGGGGTTTGGAATACAGCATCAATCATTATGACGATAGTTTTTATATAATTACTAACGCCGACAAAGCCACTAATTTTAAGTTGATGAAAACTTTGGAAACAGCCACTTCTAAAGAAAATTGGAAAGAAGTTATTCCGCATCGAGAGGATGTTTTATTAGAAGATATTGAGATTTTCAAAGATTTTTTGGTTGTTGATGAACGTACCAATGGTTTGAATAAAATTCGAATAATACCATGGGGTGGAGAAGGGGAATATTATTTGCCTTTTGAAAGTGAAACTTACACCGCTTATACTTCTACAAATGTTGATTTTGATACGGATATATTGCGTTATTCCTATCAATCAATGACAACGCCTTCGTCTGTTATTGATTTCAATATGAAAACCAAAATCAAAGAAATCAAGAAAGAACAACAGGTGCTGGGAGGAAAATTTGATAAAAATAATTACACCGAAGAACGAATTTGGGCTAAAGCAAAGGACGGAACCAAAATCCCCATTTCGATGGTTTACAGAAATGGATTGAAAAAAGAGGGTAAGAATCCATTGTTGCTTTATGCTTATGGTTCTTATGGGCATTCTATGGACGCCACATTTTCATCTACTCGATTAACATTACTTGATAGAGGATTTGTTTTTGCTATTGCACACATTCGTGGTGGAGAAGATTTGGGACGTCAATGGTATGAAGACGGAAAATTGTTGAAAAAGAAAAATACCTTTACCGATTTTATCGATTGTTCTAAATTTGTAATCGAACAAAAATATACTTCACCCGAACATTTATATGCTGAGGGTGGGTCTGCAGGAGGGTTGTTGATGGGTGTTGTAGCCAATCTTGCTCCTGAATTATATAACGGAATCATTGCCCAAGTGCCTTTTGTGGATGTAATAACGACTATGTTAGATGAAAGTATTCCACTTACAACAGGTGAGTATGACGAATGGGGGAATCCAAATGTTAAAAAATATTACAATTATATAGCTTCATATTCGCCTTATGATAATATTAAAAAACAGAAATATCCCAATATGTATGTTTCCACAGGCCTACATGATTCTCAAGTACAATATTGGGAACCAGCTAAATGGGTGGCTAAATTGAGAAGTATAAATAATAATGATTCAGTTTTATTTCTAGATACCAATATGAAAGCTGGTCACGGAGGAGCTTCTGGAAGGTTTGAAGCCATTAAGGAATTGGCAAAAGAATATAGTTTTTTATTAGATTTAGAAAAAATTGAAATGTAATTAGAATATTTTTGTTAAATTTGCACGGATTTAAAGTTGTATAAAAAAGAGTCCTTGTTTAACTATTTTTTTATGAAAGAAGAAATAAATGCTTATAATAATATTTTAGAATTAATAGGCAACACACCGCTCATTAAATTAAATAAAGTTACCGAAAAATTAGAAGGGAATTTTTACGCAAAGGTAGAAGCTTTTAATCCTGGTCATTCCACTAAAGATAGAATTGCTCTTTTTATTATTGAAGAAGCTGAAAGAAAAGGAATATTAACTCCAGGCGATACAATTATCGAAACTACTTCTGGAAATACCGGATTTAGTTTAGCGATGGTAAGTATTATAAAAGGTTATAATTGTATTTTGGCCGTTACTTCAAAATCTTCTAAAGACAAAATAGATATGTTACGTGCCTTAGGAGCAAAAGTTTATGTTTGCCCTGCACACGTTTCTGCTGATGATGAGCGTTCTTATTATAACGTTGCCAAACGTTTGCACGAAGAAACCAAAGGCTCTGTATACATCAATCAATATTTCAATCAACTCAATGTTGACGCACATTACAAATCTACTGGACCTGAAATTTGGGAACAAACAAAGGGTAAAATTACCCATCTTATCGCTTGCAGTGGAACCGGAGGAACCATTTCTGGGACGGCAAAATATTTAAAAGAACAAAATCCAAATATTAGAATTTTAGGGGTTGATGCTTTTGGTTCTGTATTGAAAAAATACCACGAAACCAAAGAATTTGATAACAACGAAATTTACCCATACCGTATTGAAGGATTAGGAAAAAACTTAATTCCGTCGGCTACTGATTTTGATGTTATCGATAAGTTTATGAAAGTTACTGATGAAGAAAGTGCTCATTCTACAAGAGAGTTAGCAAAAAATGAAGGTTTATTTGTAGGATACACTTCTGGTGCTGTTCTTCAAGCCATAAAACAATATGCCGAAGAAGGAGAGTTTGATATAAACAGTACTGTAATTGCTATTTTTCCTGATCACGGTTCTCGTTATATGAGTAAAGTATTTAGTGATGATTGGATGGATGAACAAGGATTCTTTGACAGTATTAACGAAGAAGAAGCTCAAAAAATAGAGTTTATTAAATAGGAAGTATTAAGATTTGAATATTAAGTAATAAGATCTAAAAAATCCATTCAATTTTGAATGGATTTTTTTTATATCGAAAACTGATTACTAAAAACTGATTACTAAAAACTGATTACTAAAAACCGATTACTGAATATTATTCCTCCATTGTATGATACACGTTCATTACGTCATCATCTTCTTCTATTTTTTCAATTAATTTCTCAACATCTGCCATTTCAGCTTCTGTCAATTTTTTAGTGATTTGAGGAATACGCTCAAACCCTGAAGAAAGAATTTCGATTTTTCTGTTTTCTAATTCTTTTTGTATGGTTCCAAAACTATTAAAAGGGGCGTAGATTAAGATGCCATCTTCATCCTCAAAAACTTCTTCGGCACCAAAATCTATTAATTCTAATTCTAATTCTTCTGGGTCAATTCCGCTTGCTGGTATTCGGAAGTTGCAAGTGTGGTCAAACATAAACTCTACCGAACCCTGTGTTCCCATTGTTCCGTTGCATTTATTGAAATAACTACGAACATTGGCAACTGTTCTATTGTTGTTATCTGTTGCTGTCTCAATTAATAAAGCAATCCCGTGAGGAGCATAACCTTCAAATAAAACTTCTTTGTAGTTGGCGGTATCTTTTTCTGTTGCTTTTTTGATGGCACGCTCTACATTATCTTTGGGCATATTAGCAGCCTTAGCATTTTGTATTACGGCTCTTAATCTAGAATTGGCATCAGGATTTGGGCCACCTTCTTTTACGGCCATTACAATATCTTTTCCAATTCTGGTAAATGCTTTGGCCATTGCTGACCAACGTTTCATTTTTCTTCCTTTTCTGAACTCAAACGCTCTTCCCATTGCTAAATTTTTATTTTTCAACTGCAAAAATACAGTTATTCCTTATTTTATCAAATGTTTTTTTAATCAATTGGCACGTATCGAGCAATAAAATTATCACCCGTAACATTCCAATTATTAATGGCATTTGTTCGATCTACATTGAATTTATTGATGGTCTTGTTGTAATTCCCAACTTCTTTATTGACTTCGTTAACTAATTTGTTGAAATTATCAACTTCTTCTCTTGTGCGGTTACTTGCCAATTTGTTGTCCATAGTTTTTTTACTTTCTTGAAATTTTTGATTCAACATTATGAAGGAAGTTACCGTTGGACTTAACTCGAGTGCTTCTTTTTTTGTAAATTCTAATACTTTTTTTGTGGCTAATACTAATGACATATCGTTTTTATAAGGCTTGAATGTTTTTAGTTTTTCCATTCCTTCATTTGAATATTGTTCCAAAGCATTGCTGTTTTGTTGAATAGCACTGATATCATTGTTTTCAATCGCTTTTAGTAAGACAGATTCGGTGAAATTTACTTTAAAAAAGATTAAATACAATTGGGTATGATTTTCGAAAACTTCATTGGAGATTTTCATTTTTTTTCCCAATTCGCTAACATCTTCCACAATTTGAATGTTGTATTTATTGGCAAATATTTTTTGGTTAGCATTTAATTTATCCACTTCTTCATTAATTTTTGCATTGACCAAATCTCTCGTCATGATATAGGCTTCCATAAAGTCGTAAGATTGTTCTGCAACTTCTTGCATATCGATAATTTTGTCATACTCTTCATTAATTTGTTTCTCTGAAATGGACAAATAGGCAAGCAATTGGTTTTTGTATTCCACATCACCTTTATACCCTTCCTTCAAAGCCTCTATTTTTTTTGTAGCATTTTGAATGCTTTTTATTAAAGATTTTCGAGTAGCATCTATTCGTCGTGCATTTTTGGTATGAGCCACAGTTGTTGTATATTTCCAAGTGGTTTGCGAAATAATGTTTGTTTCCTTGCCAATGTAATTCAAATAATCGACTGGTGATTTAAACTCCTGGGCATTTGAAATACTTGTTAGAAATAAAAATAAAAATGAGTTCAGTAAAATTTTCATAAAAATTATTTTTGTAGATTATGGTAATCGTATAGAATATCAACAACTTCCTCGATATAGGGATTGGTTTTTAATTCTTTAATTTTAAAGGTATTGATTTCCTTTTGATAGTCATCAAATTTTAGTTTTTCAGCATCGTAAGAGGTATTCGAAATGATACATTTGTTCTCGGTTGTGACCATTTTTTTTACATTATTCCAGAGAATATCAATTTCATGTATATCATTAAACACGTCTTTAAAAGTTAAGGCAAGAGGTTTTTTCTGATCTTTAAATAGCGTATTTATTTTTTGATTCATTAAAATAATTTCATTGAATATGGAATTATTTTTCGATCTCGAAATACTTTGTTCTATTATAGCGGGGTAATAATCTTTTCGGAATGGAGTAAATCTAATTTTAGTATGGATTTCATCATATTTCAAGGCTGTTTTATAGCTTATTTCGCGTGCTAGGATGCTGTCAAATAGTACAGGAAAAGCAATGTCAGGAATAATTCCCTTTATTTGGTTGCTGTCTCCAGTAATTCGGTAAAATTTCTCTACTGTGAGTTTTATAAAATCCTGCTGATTATTATCTAAAGGTAAAATGGTTTGCATAGATGCTTTGCCCAATGAACTGCTACCAACTATCATTGCCCGATTGTAATCCTGCATTGTGGATGAAAAGAATTCGCTTGCAGATGCTGAATTTCCGTTAATTAAAATGACAATTGGACCATAATATACGCTACCCCTATTGTAATCTTTTAGGATGGTTTGTTTGTTTTTGCTATTAACCAAAACAGAAACGGGACCATAATCAATAAACATTCCGGCTAGTTTTATAGCCTCTTCCATCGAACCTCCACCATTGTCTTGAAGATCAATAGCTAATCCTTGAATGTTGTCTTGTTTGAGTTTTACTATTTCTTTCGCCACATCATCAGCACAGCCTTGTGGACTGAATCCATCAAAATCAGAGTAAAAATTAGGGATTTTAATATAACCAATTTTAATTCCCTTTTCTACAATGAAGCTACTAACAGCATTATTAGTGGCTTTCATTATTTGTTTTTTTAGTGAAATATCGAGGATATTTCCATTCTTTTTCTGAATCGTCATTTCAATAATCTCATTAGAATCCGAAAAAATTAATTCTCCAATTTTATCTAATGCAGTGCAGGAAACCAAATACTCTTCTCCTTTTTTATTGGAAATTTTTATAACAACATCCCCCTTTTCGAATTTATTAGTCTTAGCTGCAGGACCACCTGGCACCACTTCGTCAATAATAATTTCCTCTTTTTCATTTAGTGTAACATTGAGTCCCAAGGATAAGCCACTTGTGGTTAAACTAGACATAAAACTAGATCTAGCATCCTGAGAAAAAAAATTGGTGTGTGGGTCAAAATAGCTACAAAAAATATTCAGAAAATCATTTTGTAGGTAATATGCAATACCTTTTTTGCTTTCTATAATGTTTTTTACTTTGCATAAATTGGTATCAAATATTTTTGTTTTGGCTGTTTTTTCAAGTTTCGGAAAATTGTTCTGGAGAGAGTCAAAGTTGTTACTCAATTTAGAAATATCCTCTAATATGTCAAATTTCATCCTTTTTTTCCAAACCCAGTCGAAATCTGTTGTCACTAATTCGAAAGGAAAGTTTTTCTTCGAGAATTTAACGGTATCTTTCCCATTGTAGTCGAGTACTTCTATCCTAATTTTTTCGAGTGTTTTTTTCTTTCTTTCTAATGCAAATTGATACATCGCGACAAAATCATTCATAAACGAACAATCGTTTTGCAAAATATAATCATCTAATTTGAGCCTGTGTTTGTAGAGTTTTTCGTATTCTATATTGGTGAATAAGTTTCGGTTGCTATCTAAATTGTCTATAAAAGTGTCAAAAACATAAACCGACAAACTATCATCTACTGGTTTAGGATGGTAATGTTCACGCTGAATTAAAGTGTTTATTTTGAAAAGTAATTCACAAGTTTTCGCACTATTTTGACCTAATAGAGAAAATGTAGTCAAGATGAATGTGATTGTAAATTTCCTCATTGGTGAAGTTTATTAAGTGCAATTTAAAATTAAATTACCGCAAATTACCAAATTATTTACACCTATTTGATATGTTTAATTTGTGAATTTGAGATTAAATCATTTTTGCAAAACAGCAATTCTTATTTTTTGTAAAAAGGCAGTTTTACGACCTTGGCAGGAACATCATTTTTTCGAATTCTAATGAAAATTTCGCTGTCAATTTTACTGTTTTCAGTTGTTACATAACCTAAACCAATTCCAACATTCATCGATGGTGACATGGTTCCCGAAGTTACTATTCCAATGACGTTGCCTGAAGCATCTACAATCTCGTAATCGTGTCTTGGTACCGCTCGTTCTTGCATTTCGAAAGCTACTAATTTCTTAGAAACTCCTGCTTCTTTTTGCTTTTTCAAGTTTTTGGAATTCGTGAATTCTTTAGTGAATTTGGTAATCCAGCCTAAACCAGCTTCGAGTGGCGATGTACTATCGTTGATATCGTTTCCGTACAAACAAAAACCCATTTCCAGACGCAAAGTGTCACGAGCAGCCAAACCAATTGGTTTGATTCCGTAAGCAGCACCAGCTACAAAAACTTTATTCCAGATTTGTTCAACTTCATCATTTTTGCAATAAATCTCGAAACCTCCTGAACCTGTATATCCTGTCGCTGAAATAATTACATGTTCGACTCCAGCAAAATCACCTACTTCGAAATGATAGTATTGAATAGCCGACAAATTAACCGAAGTCAAAGCTTGCATCGATTCCACAGCTTTAGGTCCTTGAATGGCCAATAAAGAATAATCATCCGAAAGGTTTTTCATTTCGACTCCTAAATCGTTATGGCTTGAAATCCAATCCCAATCTTTTTCGATATTCGAAGCATTTACAACCAGTAAATATTGCTGGTCTTTTATTTTATAAACTAATAAATCGTCCACAATGCCGCCATCATTATTGGGTAAACATGAATATTGCGCACGGCCGATAGTCAATGTAGCAGCATCATTCGAAGTCACTTTTTGAATTAAAGTCAAGGCATTTGGTCCTGTCAGCAAGAATTCACCCATATGAGACACATCAAAAACACCTACAGCATTTCGAACAGTTTCATGTTCTACATTAACTCCTTCGTATAAAATGGGCATATTGTATCCGGCAAACGGAAGTATTTTGGCTCCCAAACTCTCGTGTATTTGCGATAGCGCAGTATTTTTCATTGTAGATTTGAATAAAATTTGAAGTCGCTAATTTATTGATTTTATTTCGAGTGGCAAGGTTTTTCAGGAGCTATTTCCAGCTATCCGTTGCAATCTTTTTCTAAACCTTTTTTGGTTTAGAAAAAGGATTTTCACTACTATCTGGGCTAGGAATTCGTTAGTTAATAACCAATGTTTTTATTTTTTTGTAATTTTAACCATCAAATCCTATTAAATGAGAACCGCAATTACAATCGATAAATTCGAAATTTTAAAGCGCTACAAAATCATTGATGCAAATACACATAAAGGAATTCAGGGACATGCTTTATTAATTGGAGGCAGTTATGGCAAAATAGGGGCGATGACTCTTTCTTCAAAAGGGTGTTTAAAAACGGGTTGTGGTTTGGTTAGTGTTTTTATACCTCGTTGTGGATACAAAATTTTGCAAACTGCCAATCCTGAAGTAATGGTTTTAACAGATATTTCTGTAAAGCACATTACCAGAATTGTCTTCGATTTTGTTCCTCAAGCCATTGGTATAGGCCCTGGTCTTGGTCAGGATATCGAAACACACACTGCCATTCATCGCTTTATAAAGACGAATACAGTCCCATTGGTGCTTGATGCCGATGCGTTGAATATAATAGCTCAAAACCAACAATGGTTAACTTTTTTACCTGAAAAAACTATTTTTACTCCCCATCAAAAAGAATTGGAACGTCTTATAGGAAAATGGGATTCTTATACAGAAAAATTCGAAAAAACTATTGCTTTTTCGAAACAGAATAATTTGATTATTGTGATGAAAGGTGCTCCCACTTTTATAATTGACGGCGAAACTATTTATGAAAACACAACTGGTAATGCCGCCTTGGCTACAGCTGGAACGGGAGATGTTTTGACTGGAATGATAACAAGTTTGCTTGCGCAATCTTATGAGCCAATAAATGCTGCCATTCTAGGAGTTTATCTTCACGGTTTAACTGCCGATATTGCTTTGCCCGTAACAGGTTATCAGGCTTTTATCGCATCGGATATTATAGACAATATTGGGAAGGCGTATTTGAGTTTGGAAAAGTAATTTTCATTAAAAAATCCCTTTCTCCAACACCATAAACTCCAAAGGTTTGTTTGTAGTTTGACTGAAAACCTTGCTTGAGGGGAAGGGTTCTCTTGCTCCCGTATCGACATATCCTTTGCGTTTGTACCAAGAAATAAGTTCCTCTCGAACGGAAATTACCGTCATTACAATTTTAGAAAAATCTAAGTTTTTTGCATGAATTTCAGCTTGTTGCATTAATTTTTTTCCAATGCCAGTATTTTGCAAACCGGGATCAACCGTTAACATACCTAAATACAATTCAGCCTCTTTTTCTACTAATAAAACACAACCTATAATCTGGTTATTTTCGGTATATTTTAAAATTGTATTTTTCTTATCTTTAATAATTTCGGTTAGTTCCGCTTCGGTAGTTCTTTTGCCTTCTAAAATATTAGCTTCCGTTGTCCATCCTTTTTTTGAAGATTCACCTCGATAAGCTGAATTTATTAATTGGTTTAAAGCGGAAACGTCTTCTGCAGTTGCTTGTGTAATCATAGGTAATTTTTATGTTCCCAATTGTTGTATTCAATTTTCAAATTTAAAGAAAAATGTAACATATAGATTTGTCGCGGTTATTGTTATTTGAGGTTTGACTAAATATTTCATCTGGATTTTCATTAAAAAAAACAAATAATTTGGTTCGTAATTTAGTTAGGAATTAATGATAAAAAAAAATGGTAAGATGTTGAAAATCAGAATACATATTGTTATTTTTGAAAAATTTAAGGTAACTTTGAGTAACTGATTTTACAACAATTTATAAATAAAATGTAAACAGTACCTGTTATTTGGTTAATGGTGATGGCTTTTGTGCTTATCATTATGCCTGCATTTGGACAATCGGAAACTAAAAACAATAAAATTATTGCCGACAGTAAAACAGCAAAGGCCGACTATCTAGTTGCTAAAGCTTTGATGAAGGGATTTTTGATACAGCTTATGAATATGTTATTTTACAAAAGGCAACCGATTTTGTTGGCACAAAAAAATGGATTCGATACAAATTGAATCCATTTTTTAGTATTTAATTCATTTGAAAATTAGTGTTTTAAATCTGTCCGTGAATTTATTTTTGGAAGATTTTATTAGTAATCCATTTTCTAACTGGTACATCATATAATTTTAAGCAAGCGTAGGCAAGTGCTACACAGGATAAAAAAGTTAATATACTAACTGGATACGCTTCTCTAATAGGGATTTTATTATCTACGGCCCAGGCTGTATATATGTATATTATTGGATAGTGTGTAATGTAAATTGGATACGAAATATCACCAAAAAATTTACATATTCGTGACGAAAATTCACTTTTGATTTCTCCTGAAGCTGCTATGAAAATTACTAATGGGAAGTAAAAAATAACAACTGCTGAATCATAAATACCATTAAACCATAAATGTTCACTTCCTCCAATTCTTGGCATAGCTAATGCGATTATAACCAGTAAACTTGACCAAAAAAAAGCGTTTTTTACTTGAATTAATTTCCCCAAACGGAAAAGCAATACTCCAGCAAAAAATGGATACATCATTCGAGTAAAACCAATATGTATATGTTCAGTATTTGGCGACCAGCCACCTACAAGATACCCATTTGGACTTGTTACTGCAAGATGAATTAATGCACATCCAGAAATAAAGACAAGAATTGAAAGCGTTGTTTTTGAAAATTTTCTAACAAAAAGGCCATACAATATATTGGCAATATATTCATAAAACAAAGACCAACCTGGTCCATTAAGCGGATGCATTTCTGACCAACCACGAATATCCAAGGAAGATGGAACAGGAATTAGCGTAAATCCAATTACCATTACCAACAGCATTTTCCATACTGGAACTTCTTGTATGGTAGGCCACAAAGCTGGTGAATCTTGAAAATAAAATAACAATGCACCGATTAACATTCCCATAATAACCATTGGTTGGAGTCTTATTAGACGTCGTTTGAAAAAATTTCCAATCGACATTTTATCCCATCTATCATCATAAGCGTAGCCAATTACAAACCCAGAAAGTAAAAAGAAAAAATCGACTGCAAGATAGCCATGGTTTATTACTTGATCTAGAAAACTTGTAGCATGTGCTTCAAAAATGTGAAAAGCGACTACCAATAATGCAGCTACTCCTCTTAATCCATCTAAAATTGGATAATGTGGTTTTGAAGTTATAGTGTTGGTATCCATGTGTTTATATTTTGTTATTTAAAAAATTAAAACCCTCAATTCGTTTTTGTTTTAAAATCCCCGCAAATTTCTTGGGTTTTATGTGAGTTACTTTCTTCGCAAAAGTTGTATCGAGGTGTTCAATGTACCATTTAGTGTTTCAAATCTGAAAATTGAATGTCAGAAGCAAAGGATGAATTTGTTTTTTCCACCACCAATTCCTTGGACAAAGAAAAACTATTCGTTTGCTTGATATTTAATGATGATGTTCCGATTGCTACTTTATAAGTGCCAGCTTCGGCAATCCAGGCATTTTTTGCGGTAACAAATGAAGCCAAATCTTTAGGATACAATATCAATGTTATGGTTTGACTTTCTCCGGGTTGTAATAAGTTTGTTTTTGCAAATGCTTTCAACTCTGAACTTGGCTTGTCCGTGTTTTTATAAGGAGCGGACAAATACAATTGCACCACTTCTTTCCCTGCCGTTTTTCCTATGTTTTTTACTGTTACAGTTGCAGTTAATTTGTTGACAAATGTTGCAGCGCTTAATTTCAAACCAGAGACATCAAAGTTTGTGTATGATAATCCGTAGCCAAATTCATAAGATGGTTTTAGGTTGAAAGAATTGAAATAACGATACCCCACATAAATACCTTCTTCATAGGTTACGCTTGTTGGATTTTCGGCAGGAGTTCCAATCCAGTTTTTGGCTGAAGGTGTGTCTTCGTATTTTACAGGGAACGTCATTGTTAATTTTCCGGAAGGATTTACTTTTCCGGAGATTACATCGGCTACAGAATTTCCTCCTTCCTGACCTGGTTGCCAAGGTAAAATAATGGCATCAACTTTATCCTTCCAACTGGCAGTCTCTATTACACCACCAATATTTAGAATTACAACTACTTTTTTTCCTTTTGCGTGAAAAGCTTCGGACACATTGTTTATTAAATTTACCTCGTCAGCAGCCAAATTAAAGTCGTCTTCAATATTTCTGTCCGCTGCTTCTCCAGCATTTCTGCCAATTGTTATTATTGCTGTTTCAGATGTAATTGCTTTGTTTTGAATGATTTCTTTAGATAATTCTAATTCAACAATTCGTTTTGGAGTTGCCAATAGCCCACCATTTTTTTCACGACGGTCCATTTCAATGGCTTTTTGCTCAACAACATAAGGTTGGTATATAGCTTCTAATTCTTTGTCGATAGTATACGATGTTATTGGTTTTTTTGGAGTATTTTTTTCTTTTGATAAATCTCCAGATGAATTATTTTTTAAGTTTATTTTATTTAAATTACTATTTGTTAATGATTTTGAATCAGCATTTGTTAAACCGTCAATTAAAGAAATTGTGTAGGCTTCATTAACATCACCACTTCCAGTACCTCCTGAAATAAAATCATAAGAAGTTATACCAAAAACAGCTAATTGAGTTGATTTTGAAGAAAGGGGTAGAGTATTATTATCGTTTTTCAATAAAATAGTTCCTTCAGCAGCCGCTTGTCTAGTGACTTCGGCATTTGCTGTCAAATTTGGTTTGTCGGAATATTTATAATTATTCATTGAAGGTGATCTCATTACTAATTCTAAAACTCGAGTTAAATTTGTATTTACATCAGCAGCGGTTAATTTTCCACTTTTCATATTGTCTAAAATCGCCTGTTTTTGAGAAGGTAATCCAGGCATTAATAAATCATTTCCAGCAGATAATTGTGCAGTAACATCGCTACTCAGAGCATCTTTTGTAAATGGTGAAGAAAAACCGTTGTAACCCCCAAACCAATCAGTCATAACCAAACCTTTAAAACCCCATTCATTTCTTAAAACGGTGGTTAATAAATCTTTTCTTGCAGAAGTATAAACTCCATTAATTAAATTATATGAAGACATAATGGTCCAAGGTTGTGCTTCTCTTACCGTAATTTCGAAACCGCGTAAATATATTTCACGCAAGGCTCTTTCGCTAATATGAGCATTGATTCCCATTCGATTGCGCTCTTGATTGTTGGCTGCAAAATGTTTAACCGAAGTTCCAACACCATTCGATTGAATCCCATTTACAATTGCTGCCGATATTTTTCCTGTCAGTAGAGGATCTTCGGAAAAGTATTCAAAATTTCTGCCACATAGCGGATTTCTGTGAATATTCATTCCAGGACCCAACAAAACATCTACACCATATTCTTTCACTTCGTTACCCATTGCTTTTCCAACACTTTTGATTAACTCGGTGTTCCAAGTAGAAGCTAATGCGGTTCCGACAGGAAAAGCGGTTCCGTAAAAGGTTGCTGTAGTATTGTCTCGAGTGGGATTAATTCGTATTCCTGCCGGACCGTCTGAAACAGTAACCGATGGAATTCCCAATCGTTTTATTTCAGTAGTTCCTCCGGCTGCTCCGGGTACTTTTCCTAAATTGGCATCGGGAATAAATTTCATTGTGAGAACATCAAAACCTGGCGTCCCAATTCCGATAAGCATACTTGCTTTTTCGTCATCGGTCATTTTGTTTATCAAATCTTTAATTCTATCGTTCATAGGAAGTCGTGTATCTTCGTATTTATCTAATTTTCCGTTTTGGTTTAAATCCGAAAAGGTAAAACCATTGATTGTGATTTTTGGGGTATTATTTGGCTCGTTATTTTCAGGATTGTTATTCCAAGAAATTCCAGATACAACAATAGCAGAAAGAAGCGAAATCTTCGCAATTTTAGAAAAGAAGGTTTTTTTCATAGGTATTTTTTGTTAATTATTTTTATTGCTTCATAATGAAGCAATATTAATTATTTTTTTTTAATATTTGCAAAAAAGAATTAAATTTTTTGTTTAATAGTTTAAAAGTTAGAAAGTTGTCATTAAATTCGTATTTTAGCAAAGAATAAAAGCTATGGAATTTAAAAAAATAATAGAGGAAAAATCTAATGAGTATTGGGGAATGTATCTTCCGCATTTGTCAATTGACTGTGTAGTTTTTGGATTTCATGATGCGACTTTAAAAGTTTTGGTCGTTCAAATGAAAGAAAATAATCTTTGGGCACTTCCCGGAGGCTATGTATTAAAAACGGAGAATATTAAAGAAGCGGCCAGTAGAATTCTGCAACAAAGAACAGGAGCAACCAATATTTATTTACAACAATTTCGAGTTTTTAGCGATTTGAATCGGTCTGAAAGTTTTTTCGAAGAATTTGAAGATACTATTTGGCATAAACAACGATTTTTATCGATAGGTTTTTATGCCTTGGTTGATTATTCACTAGTAAATTTAGTTGTTGATGAAATTTCAGATGCCTGTGAATGGAAATCCATCGATGAATTACCGGAATTAATGATGGATCACAGGAGTATTTTCGATAAAGCCTTGATTACTCTTCGAAAACAATTGAATCATAAGCCAATTGGCTATAATTTATTACCTGGGAAATTCACTATGCCTGAACTTCAAAAATTGTATGAAATCATTTTGGGCAAAAAGCTCAACCGCGGGAATTTTTACCGAAAAATTTTGCGTTACGATATTCTAATTAAACTTGATGAAATCCGAAAAATTGGTGCACACAAAGCTCCCGATTTGTACCAATTTGATTTAGAAAAATATCATATGGCTTTGAAAAATGGATTTAGTGGGGGGTGGTAATTAATCGGAAACAACAAGAAATAAAAAAGCACTTTAAGGTTTAAATAAAGTGCTAATAAATAGTTTACTATTTTGGAATTTTACCCCAAAAACGATTTCAATTCCTCGTAAGTTTTGATTTTTGTACTTACTTTTTCTTTGTTCAATACGCTTTCAATTTGGGTTGGAATTGATAGTTTTATGTTCAAAGCGGGTTCTACCACATCCAAAAATTTAATAGGATGCGCAGTTTCCAAGAAAATTCCAATCGCATTTGGATGGTTTTTCAATTCTTTTTTCAAACCTAAATAACCCACAGCGCCATGAGGTTCGGCAATGTAACCATCGGTTTTGTATATGGTTTGCATCGCTTCGAGAGTTTCAGCATCGGTATAAGAAAACGAAGAGAAATCTTTTTTAAATTCTGTCAAATCGTTGTGGTACATTTCCTGAATGCGGATAAAATTACTCGGATTTCCGACATCCATCGCATTCGAAATCGTCGCTTTGGAAGGTTTTGGATCGTAATTTCCTTTTTCTAAAAAACGTGGCACCGTGTCATTTACATTGGTCGAAGCTACAAAATGTTCAATCGGCAAACCTAATTTTTTCGCCATAATTCCAGCACAAATATTCCCGAAATTGCCACTTGGACACGAAAAAACTAAAAGTTTGTTTTGCGATTTCAATTGCTTGTAAGCAAAGAAAAAGTAAAACATTTGAGGCAACCAACGGGCAATATTAATCGAGTTGGCCGAAGTCAAGTTATGATGTGCCAAACTTTCGTCCAAAAACGCTTTTTTGACCATATCCTGACAATCATCAAAAACACCATTTACTTCAAGCGCTTTGATGTTTTGTCCCAAAGTTGTCAGTTGCCTTTCTTGAATGTCGCTCACTTTTCCCGAAGGATAAAGAATCACAACTTCAACACCTTGAACGCCAAGAAAACCACTGGCAACAGCCCCTCCTGTATCGCCTGAAGTAGCAACCAAAACAGTATTTTTATTGTCTTTTTTATCTTTGTTGAAATAGCCCAAACAACGGGACATAAATCGTGCTCCCACATCCTTAAACGCCATTGTTGGGCCATGATACAATTCCAAAGAGTAAATTCCTTCTTCGACTTTCACGGTCGGAAAATCGAAACACAAGGTTTCGGCTATGATTTGTTTTAAGGTTTCGGTAGGAATTTCATCACCCACAAATTGTTGGATGGCTTCGAAAGCTATTTCTTCATTACTCAGGTTCTCGATATTTTCGAAAAATTCTATAGACAATGGAGTGATAGATTCCGGAAAATACAAGCCTTTATCGGTTGCTAATCCTTGTATTACAGCTTCTTCGAAAGAAACTTTTGGTGCATTGTGGTTTAAACTGTAGTATTTCATTTTTTAATTTACGATTTTAGGATGTCGTATTTGGTGTAAAGTTTTTATTTGGTTGCTAATTTCAACCTTCTTTCTTCTTAATTTTTTTTTTAATTCTGCGAAATTCATATCTTTTATTTCGGTACTAATTTGGTCATGAACTTCAAGCATAAAATCTACTGATTTAAATTCTTCGATTGCTTTTTCTATAAGTTTCATATCTTATATTTTTTATGATTCAGTTTTATATATGTAAATTTTAATTTTTCATCTGTCATATATGGTATGCTTCGCCAGTTCGACTCTGTCTCGGGTCGCCTTTTACTTATTGGTGTTTGCTTACACAAACTTGTTGTTAATGGCGATTTCATAATTGATAATTTATTTAGGAGAACGGATGTCAATTGATACAAATGTGCTACCAAAAGCGTTAGCTATTTCATCAATTCTTTTATTTGTTGTTCTTCTTTTTGGTCTTCAATTAAATAGGCTTCTATGGATTCATTTAAAATATTGTCGCCAAAATCAATTTCTACTTGATACGTTTTAATTTTTTTGTTTTTGTGTTGATCTGTCATTGTTTTGAACACTTCGTTTTTATATGTCGTGTCATGATTGCCTAATAAGTGTCTTCCTTTGCTTTCTAATAAATAAACTATTTCTATTTTGTCATTGTCTTTTTTCTTGGCTACAACAAAGTCTGGTCTAATTTTGTTTTCTCTCCAACCTTGAATAGCATACCAATTTTTAGCAACTTTATTTCTAAACCAAAACAAGGTTGTTTCTTGTTTTTCTAAAATTTTGATTACATCTTTCTCTAAGCCCGATAAACTAGCTAAATCACCATCTTCATATAAATTTTTCGGAAATTGATTTGGAATATGTGTATTAGTAATTGTAATTACATCACTTTCAGGCACTCTAAGTCCTGTTTTTTTATCGTTGGTAATAGCCAATTTTATTTTGCCATTATCTAATGCTTCCTTGAAAATTTGCTCTTCTTTTATCTTTTTATAATCCTCAATATGCTTTGTAAGTTCGGCTGTTATGTAACTGAAATAATTTGTAAGATTTTCAACTCCAATTTCTGTTTTTAGTATTTCTATAAATTCAATTGCTTTTTTTCTAGCTAAAAAAGCGTTTTCAATATATTCACCAAATCTTCCAGTTATGTATGTAATGCTAATTGAACTTGTTGTATTATTTTCTACTTCTTCTACAATTGGTGCAATTTTATTTTCATCAGTAATTGTAATGCTGAATGAATTTCTTTCTTTGTGTTCTTCGCTTAATGAATTTTTGATTTTTTCAATTACTTCGTTAGGCAATATAATGCTCTCAAAATCTAAATAAGGTTTTATATCAAATGCGTATTTGAAAGTTCTAAATTTATTTTCTTCTTCTAATGTGGTTACCCAAAGTGGCAAGTAAAAAGCATATTCATACTTTTTAAACTCTTCTTTGATTTTTACAGTTTTCTTCTCGTTAAAATCTGGTTTTGTGGTTAGTTGCATTTGAGAAACCAAATCGCCTAAACCTTCATCTTCAAAACCTTTAATTACATTTTGTAATAAATTATTTGTATCGCCCTTTGCATAATACACATAACTTTCGTCAAGGTCTTTTATGCCTGTTTTTTTTGCTCTTGGTTGTCTTAAAATTCTACCAATTAATTGCGTAACACTTGTGTTTGAATTTACATTGGGAATAATACCCAAAACATAAGCAAATGAACAGTCCCAACCCTCATTTAAAGCACTTTGAGTAATGATATATCGTATTTGGCAGTCGCTTGAAAATAAATCAATATCTTCAATATCGTTTTTATCGCTTGATTTTATGGCAACTTCCGAAGGATTAATTCCTTCGTCTATCAATTGTTGTTTTACATCTTCACTATGCACAAATCCGTTTCCTCTTTGGTCTTTTCCTGTTCTTTCGCATTGTATTAATGCAATTGGTCTTATATATTGCCCTGTTTCTTGTTTGTATTCAATGGCTTTTTGTTCTAGTTGGTTTCGTTTTGTTACTAAATTTTGTAACATTCCTTTCCAGTCGTTTTCTATGTTGCCAACTGGTGGAATAATATGCAAATCTAACTTTACCATATCTTCGTCTTTCAACTCCAAACCTGTAACCTTGCAAAGGTTATTCATTCCGTCTTTTGGTGTAGCTGTTAAGCCCAAAATAAATTCAGGGTTTAAACCATCAATTGTTTTCTTTGCTAATGGTGTAAACACTTTATGAAATTCGTCAATAATGATAAATGGTTTTGAAACTCTTACTGCATTTCCTAAACTTGTAATGAGTTGAGCTTGTTCGCCATTGTTCCATATTACATCAAGGTTTGGCACTTGTTGCCACCATTGATAATGCAAATCATAACGATTGTCTTCGGGGAAAAAACTATCAAAACCACCACTATCTTTAAAAACTTTTAACGATTCTTCTGAATTTGTACGGCTTACTGATTGTGCCATAATAAACAAAATCACTAGATTTTCTTCAATGTCTTGTTTAGAAAGTTTTTGTCCTTTTTCGGCTATGATTGTTCTTCCACCACTTGCTTGGTCGAGTAATTGACGATAAGGGTGTCCTTTATCTCTCAACCTTTCTACGGTTTGCTTATAAATAATTTCTTTTGGAACTATCCAAACTACTAAACCTGTTTTCTTTTGTGCAAAAATGGTTTGATATTCTTTGATAGCTTCTACTGCCAAAATGGTTTTACCACCACCTGTTGGGATTTTTAAATTTACTCTTGGGTAAAATTTATCAAAACCGTTTTTGCAACTGTCTGTATAAGGTAGTTTTAATTTGTCGTGAGTGGTCTGAACATAGTTCATACTAGAAGCCATCAACTTTTTTTGAACTTCTGGAATATGTGGGTTAGTTAAAACTAATTCAAATTCGCTTTTGGTTTCTTTAGCTACTTTTAGAAATTCTTTGATTTCACTAATTACCCTTTGTTGATATTTTTTTAAATACATATACTTATACTCCGTCTTTTAATGAATTTACAACCTGCTTTACTTCTTCAATTAGTTCTTCTTTATTTGGCATAATAAAAGTATATTTTGATGCGTATAGATTGTTTTCAAAACCTCCCAAAATATATTCAGCCGTAATTTCATCTTTTTCTGCACATAAAATTATTCCTATCGGTGGATTATCATCTTGGTCATTTACTTCTGTTTTATAATAGTTTAAATAAGTGTTTAATTGTCCGCCATCGGCTATATTCAATTTTGTAGTTTTAAGTTCTATCAAAATATAACTTTTTAGTATTTTATTATAAAATACCATATCTACATAATAATGAGTGTTATTTATCGTGATGCGTTGTTGTGAACCCACAAACATAAAACCTTTTCCTAATTCTAATAAAAAATCTTCAATATGGCGAATTAATTTTCCTTCTAAATCTTTTTCTAATAGTGGTTTGCTTTCTGGTATTCCTAAAAATTCAAACACATAAGGATCTTTTATTATATCTTCTGGTTTTGCAATTTCTTGTCCTTTTCGAGCTAATTCTAAAACTTTTTCTTGAGTATTTATACCTTGAGATAGTAATAGTCGTTCGTATAAAGAACTATCTATTTGGCGTTTCAATTCTCTCACCGACCATCGGGCATTGCTGGTTTCTTTCTCATAAAAGCTTCTTTTGTTTCTATCTTCTATGATTAAAAGTTCACTTAAATGTGTCCAACTGATGTGTCCAGTCACTGACTGGACACTTTCATATTCTAAATAAAATCTTCGCATGTTAAACAAATTAGACCTTGAAAATCCTTTACCTATTTCATTGGTAAGTTGTTTTGACAGCTGCAAAATAATTTGTCGAGAAGTAGTAGAATCTATATTATTACGACTTTCCATTTCTACTATTTCTTTGCCAATGTACCAATAGGTTGTTAATAAGGTTTGGTTTATTTCTTTGGTAATAGTATGGCGAGCCGAAAATAAAATGTTTTTAATATTTTCGACTAAACTTTGAGAAATTGTTGGTAGGATATTTTCCATAAGAGTGATTAATTCGTTTGTCTTTCAAATAAATTGTAAGGAATAGATACAAATTCTATTTGTTTTTCTTCCATATAATCGCTGTCTAAAAAACAAGCTGGAGCATAAATTACCCTGCGTTTGTTTGGACTATGTTGCACAATTTCTTCGGCAATAGAAAGGTTTAACGCCATTTTACACAACGCATCAAAATCTTGCTCATAAATTAAATAAAATGCTTTTGCTCCGTGAGTACCTACAAAATGTTTTTCTGTATTTATGTTTTGTGCATCAGCCAAATGTTCGCCTGTACCGAGATAATAAATGTATTTTGCAAATTGTTCATAAGTAGGCAATTGTCCTTCCAGCATTTTTTCAGGGTCAATGGCTGTGCCAACTTTTAAATATTTAAAACCACTTTCGTAACCTAACTTTTCTATTGCTAATTTGTTTCTTTCTCTTGTAATATCTTTACAGTTATTTTTATCAGGTTCATTTGCATTGTCTTCTTTCATTTGTACTAATATACATTTTCG
>JACCDH010652035.1_pt1 | contig 24021 bp, 24 predicted proteins | sample 7442481 | NCBI WGS metagenome assembly JACCDH01 (sample SAMN15323433, study PRJNA562643) | freshwater metagenome | isolation source: river surface water | place: USA:Blue River Watershed | collected 2017-08-15
AATTTTTTATATAATTTTTAAGAATTAAAAGTTCTATTTGAGTTGAATGAATATGGTCAGAGTCACTATTCATATATAAAAAATTATTGTCTTTATCATAATGACTATTATTTCTAAATGATATTATAGCATCTATTAAATTTGAACTCTCAATATCATTTAAATCAAAGTTTTTAATTAAATAAAGAATAGAAGTTAAATCTGAATGAACCTCTTGTAATCTTAACAAATCTTGTGGTATATCATTTGTTTCTAAATTAAAATTAAGTTTATTATGATTTATAATTTTTATTAATTGAACAGTTGAATCATGTGCAAGTTCATGAAATAAAATAAACTTTTGCATTAAATCAAAAGATATTTTATGATTTATTCGTGTATAAATATCAAGCATATCTAAATAGTTTAAAGAAACCTTAGAAATATTTTCAGAATATAATAAACTATAAAGCTCAACATTACAATAAGAGTTCTCTTTTTCATTAAATTCAATAATAGTTGGTTTTCCAGAAAAAACATTAAAATAAATTCCTGACTCTTGATACTTAAATAAAAACTTAACATTATCTGCATTTAAATCTTCTAAATGAAAATATTTTTGTGCATGAGATGGAACAAGTTCTTTAATTAAATTTCTTAAATCAGTTTCTAATATTTTACTACCTATATCATTTATAATATGTTTTTTATGATTTAAATACTTTTTTTTATTTCTATAAAATAATATTGAAGCTACTAATATTGAAGGTGTCATATCTTTATTCTTTAAAGCAAACTTAAAAAAATCTGAAAATTTTTCTTTAGCATTTTCTCTGTAATGTTGAAAAGAATAATCTGCTATATCTTCTATTATATTTAAAAAACAATTTTTTATATTATCCATATTATTTAATTTTATTCCATTTAATATATATTCTAACAGTAAGATAGTAAAAATACAAAAATTATTTTATATTTTTAGAATGTAAATAGTTTAAAATATCTTCTAAGTTATAACTTTTACGAGTTATTGATTTAGTAGAAAGCTCAAAATCAATATCAGTTTTTAGAGTAATTAAATATTTGCTTAATTTAATATCTTCATAGTTTGATTTAAAATAACTTTTAATTCCTTCTAAAAGATAGTTTTTAATACTTAATGATTTAGAGTCTAAACTATCAATATTATCATAGATATGTTCAATACTATTATAATTATCCATTAATGCTTTAGCACTTTTTTCTCCACACTTATCAACACCTTTAACATTGTCTACTTTATCACCAAGCAATGTTAAATAGTCAACTACTTTATCTACAGAAACAGGAAAATTTTCTAAAATATTATCTTTAGTAATTATATTTTTATTTCTTATATTAAAGATAGAAATTTTATCATCTAAGATTTGAAGCATATCTTTATCACCAGTGTAAATTAAGATATTTGAAAAATGATCACTATTAGAAGCTCGTTTAGCAATAGTAGCAATTAAATCATCACCTTCATATCCATTAAGAGTATAAACAGGATAACCAGTGGTTTCTAAATATTCTATAAGAAAAGGCTCTTGAACTTTAAATTCAGGATCTTTTTCTGGTCTTTGACCTTTATAATCAGGATAAATATCATGTCTAAAAGTTTTTCCACTAGGATCAAATACGAAAACTACATAATCTGGATTATTATCTCTAATTGCTCTTTCTGTATAATAATAAAAACCTTTTAACATATAGTTAGGTATACCATCCAAGGTATAACTAGGTGATTTACCATATCCACTAAAAACATTATACATTATTGCATTGCTATCAAATATAAGTAATTTTTTCATTTTTTATCCTTTAAATTTCTAAAATTATAACATATTTTTCTTAAATAATAAAGATATATTTATAAATTTAATGAAATTAGGCTATTTTTTTTGTTTATTTTTAAGTGTTCTTTTAAACTGTCTTGATAATATTTAGAAAAATAATTTACAAAATTTGAAGAAATATTATCAAACTGATTATTTAATTTAACTGATATTTCTGAAATATCATTGTTGTCTATTTTAGATATATCTTTTTTAGTTAAAATTTTTGACATTTCATAAAAAAATTTTTCTTCTCTTGTTAACATATATTTTTTATTAATTTTTTCTTTAACTTCAACAAGAGTAATATATATATCTGATTGGTTATATTTTATTCTTTCATTATCTAAAATATTTTTAAATTCTTTAGAATAGTTTTTTTTATAAACTTCTCTTGTTATTTGAGAAGAATAAGCTGATATGTCTGTCTTATTTAATTCATTAAATTTTATAATATCTTCATTTATCTGATTTTTTACTTCTAAAAGAGCAAAAGTACTATCATGTTTCCAATCATTTGAATATATAGTATTATTTAATCTAAAATTTATTAAATCATCTATTAAAGAAATTGATTCTTTTTTATTTAAATTTGATATTTTTAAATACATTAATATAGAAGCAACATCAGAATGTATTTCTGATTGTATTTGTCCAAATTTGCTATCATTTAAGGAAGAATAGCTTCCTTGTTCAAAAGAACCATGAGCTAATTCATGTAGTAAAAATAATGGATACACATGATTTTTGTTTTCAATTTTAAAAACATTTTCAAATGATTTTATTTGATTTTCATCTATAAAAACTAAATGTTTAAAATGGTCTATATTTTTAATAATATTAATATCATTTTCTTTATTTAATAAATATCTACTTCCTTTGTTTTCTGAAAAATATTTGGGACTGTTAGTTAAGTCTTTTTCATTTTTTGTAATACTTACAACTACTTTTGGTAAAAATGGATTTTGAATTATTATCTTATCTAATCTTTTAAAAGAATTAATATTATTCTCAGTAATAGTAATAAAATTATTATTTTTATAGTCAACATGCTCTATTGATTGAGATAATAATTTTGATTTTAAAGCTTCTTTATCTAATTCAACAGCTAATACTGTATTAGAAGATAAACTAATTAAAAAGGCGCTTGTTAAAAAACTTTTATAATTAACTATATTTTTGAAATTTAATAAAATATCTTTTGAAATAGAGAAATTTTCAGTATTATTTAAATTATTTAAAAATTTATTTTTTATATTTTTTATTTCTAAAAACATAGACTTTTTTTTTATTATATAGTAATATAATAACATAAATTTAATATTATAATAGGTAATTAAATGAAAAATATAAAAGTGATATATCCATCTGATTATTTTAATAAAAAAGAAGTAGACGAATCTTTTAAAGAAGAGTCTGAATGTTTTAAGAATAACGGATTTTTTGTTACTACAGTAGATAGTAAAAATATAGAGCCGGGAGATTATATATATCGTGGTTGGATGTTAAATGAAGACGAATATTTAGATTTAGAAAAAATACTTGAGAAAAATAACTCAAAATTAATAACGAATAGATCTGATTATTTAAAAGCACATTACTTAAAAAATTGGTATAATGAATTAAAAGATTTTACACCTAAAACTATATTTTGTAATATTAACAATTTAGAAGACACTTTAAATAAATTAAATTGGAATCAATATTTTGTAAAAGATTATATTAAATCTCTTACAACAAGTCGTGGTTCAATTGCAAAAAATAAAGAAGAAGTAATAGAACTAATTAATGAAATAGAAAAAAATAAAGGAATAACAGGTGGTATATGCTTAAGAGAAGTAGAAAGTTTTAATAATGAAACAGAATTAAGATATTTTTCATTTAATAATAAAATAATATCACCAAATGGAGAAATTCCTGAAATAATTAAAGAGATTAATAATAGAATAAATTTACAATTTTTCAGTATTGACATAATAAAAGATAATTCAAATAATTATAGATTAGTCGAAATTGGAGATGGACAAGTTTCAGATTTAAAATCTCCTTGGAAAATAGATGATTTTGTTAATGGTATAAAAAGATCTATAAAATTAAATAATAAACTTAAAATTTAGTTTATTGCTAGCATAGATTTTGATAAACGTGGTTCTGCTAATCCAGTTCCATATATCCATTTAATGTTATTGTATTCTCTTATTCCATAACTACCTAACTCAAGACCAAATATAGTTATAATATCATAAGAATATATATCAGTTTGAATAATATCTACTGGTATATAGTTGTTTAAAAATTCTTTTGCAGTTTTTACAATATGAATTAATCTTTTTTCTGAAGTATCATTTGTGTCAAAAAGTTCAACTTTTAAAAAATATTTTTGATGATAATTGTCTATTTCATCATTTCTAAAACAAGGTGTACAAGCTACATAAGAACCAAATTTTATTTTTTTTAAATTAGCCATCATTACAAATGCTTGTTCTGCACTACCCAAAAGATACCTATCATCTGCAATTTGATTAAAATCTTCACCAGAAAATGTTATTCTTCTATATTCGTCTGGAACATCCCAAGGTAATTCAATATAAGTAAATCCTTTCTTTTTATAATACTCAATTGCTTCAAATATTTTCTTGTAATCAATAGGATAATTGTCTTGAAAATTTTTTAAAGAATCATTATCTATGCCCATTTTTAAATGCTCTCTTTGTTATATTGCTCATTTTAATTAAATCTTGAATATTAATATCAGGATGATACTTTTCTAAATATAATTCAACTGCTCCAATAAGATCTGATAATTCTACAAGCTCCATTATTTTAGAATCTTGTTCTTTTGCATCTAATAGTTCATCTAATTCTTCTTGAATTTTAGATATTTCTCCTATAATTCCTTTTTTTATATTTCTTACATGATAGCCATTTTTTTCAGACATAGGTTTCTCCATTTTTTATACAAAAGTTTGAAATAATTTCAATGGTTCTTAATATATTATCTTCTTCTTTTTCTATAAAGATATTATTATTTAAATCTTGATGAATTTTAATTAACATTAAAGTATATAAATTTGATTTAGTTGCTAATTCTATAATTTCTAATGTACAGTCATCAGAATTTATTGATTTAATAATTTTTTCATTAAATTTTTCTAATAAATCCATTGATTCTTCTATTTTTTTTAATATTTGTAATCTCATTTTATTTTCTCTATTTAATATTCTAATTTATCATAAAAAATAAATAAATAAATAGTTGATTTAGTAAGATTATTGTATAAAATATAAAAAAGGAAAAAATTATGGATATAGAAGAAAAAAAGAAGAAAATATTGAAATTTATAATTGATAATTTTAGTAATGAATACAGTTATTCATATTCGAATTATACTATAATTTTAACTCCAATAGATAAAAAAGAAAAAAACGACGAATATATATGTTTTAATCATAAAAAAGACACTTTTTATGTGAATTGTTCAAAAAATATAGCAAAAAAAATAATTAATATAAAAAAAATAAATATAAATGAAGATATTTTAAAAGAATTTATAGAAAAATATTATAAATTAGGAAATAATTATGGGATTTTTAATAAATACACATATTTATCAATAAATAAAAACAAAAAATCTTCTGATAGATATATTGATATTGTGTCTAAAATGTATTTTAGCATTTCTGATAAAAAATATTCTAATTTAAATTTAAAATATGTTTTTGATCCAGATTTAAATTTAGAATTTGAATTGTTAATGCCTATAACTCCTACAAGAAAAGAATATATTTATATAAAAAATAAAAGATCTTTATTAAATATAAACAGTAATATAGCAAAATTAAATAAAAGATTCGATAATTACATGTTTAAATTATTAAAAGCAAAATTTCCAGAAGTTTATAAAAAAATGGAGCCAGAAAAATATGCTTATTATTTATCTTTATTTAAAATGTTGATTATTTAAATTAGATAATTGATTTTATATTTAAAATTTTTAATAAACAATTAGAGATTGATTTTTTATTAATAAGTGATAGAATAAAAATATATAAATAATATGATGAAAATGAAGAAAAATATAAAAGGTTTAACATTAATAGAAACTATGGTTTCTTTAACTTTATTAACACTAATAATATTAGGGTCTTTAAATTATTTCATTCAAAGACAAGAAAAAATTCAAGCTAAAAAATTAAGTAATGATATGATATTAATATTGAATGCTGTCGATAAAAAAATGCAGTTAGACGCATTTAATAAAAATAGTTGGATAAATAGTAATTGGGATAACAATGAAGATTTCTTAAATGTTCTAGTAAAAAAAGAATTAAGAACATCTAATTCAAGCTGTGGAGTTTCAGATGGATGGAAAACAGACTTAGTTAATGAACCATTAACTTTAATACCTTGTGATAGATGGAATGGTAATAAGCTACCTTTTGATTTAAATGTAAAAGCTGGTTATACATATGAAAATAAAAATGGAATAGAAGTTATAAATAATTTTAAAATAGACTATTATTTCAAAAATGATAAAGATTTTGAAGATAATATTAATAAATTATTAACTGCAAAGAAATCTTTAGATAAATATGAAAATTCAAAAAATATAACTGTTCACACCTATGATTTTTTTAATATATCTAATGACGATTATATTAATGTACAAGAATGTCTTAATTTAAAATCAAATTGTGGTTTAAGAACACAAGTAGAAGTTTTTAGTGGAATATCAACAGACAAGTTAAGAATTGATGGAAAAAATAAATTAATGGGTGAAATTGATTTTAATAGTAATAATCAATGTACTGAATGGAAATATGTAAGTGGTAAATGGATTGCTAATAATGTTAAATGTTCTATAACTGGTGGTTTTGACTCTGGAGATTTTGTAGAAGCAAAAATCAACAATACTACTATTACAGATAGAATATCACTAAATAAATTATGTGAAGTTGCAAATACCGAAATTATTGCAGGTAAGGAGTGGATATCAGCAACAAATAACAAAGTTCCTTGTGGTCTTTCAAAAGATGGTTCAATAATAAGTTCTGGATTTGATAAAGTAAATAGTGAAATGACAATTAGTCTTGAATTGTTTACAACTGGTGGTTATTTTGAATTAGGAAACATAAAAAATGATGCAAAATTTCATGATAATTTAGATGTTAAAGTTGTAAAAGCAGAAAAAAGTGTTAAATCTGATTCTACAAAAGTTGATACAAATATTTCAAGTAATTTTTTAGATAGTTCTCAAAATATAATAAGCCAAAATTTAACAAGTGATAATTATATAAACAATTTAAATTTAATAAGTAAATCTGGTGATTTGAATTTAATATTAAATAATGATACTGCTCAATTAAACAAATTAAATATAAAAGAGACTGCTAATTCTAATATATTAATTGATACAAGAAACTTTAATTATGTTCCTACAAATGGTGGTAGTTATAATAAAATAAAAGGGATTATAAATAATAATATACAAACAACAGAATCATTTTATTCTGGATACACTCCTTTAGCCCCTACGGATGCAACAGTAGAAAAAACTTATAACATTTTAAAAATGAATGATTTAAGTGGTAACTCACCAAAAATAAAAGGAACAACAAAAGATAGAAATACTATAAGGGTTGAAATGAATAAGCCAACAGCAAGTGATCTAGAGGTTGACGTTTATAAAGATGGAAAAACATTTTACTCTGATATAAATTCTAAATTGTCTGCTAAACAATTATCTTCAGATGGGGTTTTATTTACGCAATCAACACCAGCAACTGGAACTACTATAAGTGGTTATGATATAGCTGCCGAAAATGGATTAGTAACTGAAACTATAAAACAGTACAATGGTGGTATTTATGTAAAGAGAAAAAATAATAATAGAGTTACTGTTACAAATGGTCAAATGAAAGTTGTAGGTGAAAACTTAGGATCTGGAAATACAACTGCTGAATTAGTCTTAACTTGGCCAACTTCAGATGAAGGACATCCGGGTTTTAATGGATTTAGAAATAAAGTTTTTAGAAGTTCTTTAACTCCAATAATAAATGGAACAACTAGAGTTTTTGGTTCTGTTGTTCAATGGAAGCCATTTCATGTTAATAGTGTTTATAAAGGATACTCAATATGTGATAGACCTAATGGTGTACAAGGTGCTTGCTTAATGACAACTTGGTTTAATTTAAATCAAACACAAAGCGTAATGAATAATGTACAATCAGAGTATGATAAATTAAGTGCTAAGCTTCCACCATTAAAGGGAGAAAAAGGAAGTAAGGGAGAACAAGGTTTTAAAGGCGAAAAAGGTTTGCAAGGATATAAGGGAGCCAAGGGTAAAACTGGACCACAAGGACCTATGGAATATTTAATTGTTAATTAAAGGTTGATTATGAATTTTAATAAGATAAAAGGTTTAACATTAATAGAAGTTTTAATAATCTTAACTTTATTTTTAGGATTTATATTAATATTCTTACAAATGGATATATCTCTTGAAGAAAAACAAAATACAAGAAAAGTAGGTTTACAAATAAATCAAATAATAACAGCTTTTGATAAAAGATTAACTATAGAAGGAAAAGAATTTTCTAAATGGAACAATACAGAGTGGTCTGGAGAATCTGAATTTAAAAATTTTCTTAAAAAAGAACTTATAGGTAAAGACAACACAACTTGTGGTAGTTCAGATGGTTGGAATCCTGCTTTAAATTTTAATGGGTTAGATGCTAACTCTGCTGAAGGTAAAGAAATTCAAGATTTAGTAGAAGAAGCTAAAAGATCAAAATTAATACCTTGTAATTTATGGAATACATTGCCATATGGAATAAATGCTAATGCTAAATTAAATAATTCTGCCGATGGTAATATTTCATACTTAAATATTAAATTCAATTTTAATAATTTAAATGATTATAAGAAAGGATTTAAAAGTTTTAATGAATCTTTTATTTACGCAAAAAAACAAAAAAATACTAATTTAATAACAAAAAGAGAATTTTTTTATTCAAATGGAACAAATAAAATAAAACTATCTGAATGTTTAAATTTAAAAGAATCATGTATATTTGAAATAAAAATAATGATAGGAAGTGAAACTACTGATGACAAAAAATTTAAAATAGATTCTTCTAATAATTTTGAAACAAACTTAGGTTTTGCAAAATCAATTAAAGAAAATGATGAATTAACTTGCAATATATGGACATATGACGAATCTTCTAATACTTGGAGTTCAAAACAGACGGCTTGTGGAGTTACTGGTGGAGTTTCTGGATTTAAAGAAGTTGCTTTATTAGGTGAAAATATAGATGCAGAAAAAATTGTATTAAAAGGTAATTGTAAAGATTACGATATTAATTTTAATGCATTAGAATCAGAATGCGGAATTATAAATAAGAATACGATTGTTCAGCTTAATAATGAAAATATTAATTCTAAAAAATTAATTACAGAAAATATTTATGCAAAAGAAGTTTATACTCAATTTTTAAATGCTAAAAACGATTCTGATATTTCTAATGAATTGAAAGTTTATGGCAAAAAAATAAAAGAAGAAGAACCAGCATTAAAAACACATACAGCAGCTAATCCTTACGATATTCAAGGATTGGATAAAGATTATAGAAGGGAAAGTGCAGAAGCTTCATTTATAACTGGAGAATTAGAATCACCATCATTAACTGTAGGCAACGAAATTATTATTAATGAATTGAATACTAAAAATTTAACAATTAAAGATAAGACTTTAGCTAAAAATAGTAATTCTGAAAAGTTAATATCTTTATATGAAACTCAAAGTCAATTTATAGATAATCGTTATGCAAATAGTAATACATTTATCAACAATCAAACTAGAGTAAGTAATTTTTCTATGATTGATTCTGTAAATTCTAAGAATAAATCTGTTATAGCTGGAGATATAAATGCTAATAATATAATATCTACAGGCGATTTTGAAACAGAACAACTTAATTTTAGACAACTTTTTGACTCAAGTAATAATTTAGTTAATCTATCAAAAAGTATGAGTTTTGATAATTTAGGAAATGCTTATTTATATCCTAATGGATATATTTCTGGTTGGGGTGCTTTAGGATATTTGTCAAATTCTGGAATAAGTGCTAAAAATTTTAAAATAAATGGGAATATGGTTGTAAATTCTTCAAATGATTTATTGCCATTTCAATTATATACAGCAGCCAATTATGTTGAAAATCATAGTTCTTATAGAAATGGATTTACTTTATTTAATAATTATCCTGAAGCAAGAGCAATGTTTACAATGAATGAATATGGTAGAGTATTAGTATCAGCTTATACTGATACAGGTTCAAAAGGTGGTATAAGAATAGGTGGAAACAACCAAGGCTTCTTTTGGGGTCGAAGCTTAAATAATTTAACAAATTTTAATGATAAACCTATTTATACAAATTTAAGTAGTTCAATATACGGTTATAATCCGGGTGATAATATAACAAGTATGAATAATGGTTATAAATTAATAGTTAATAATTTTGATTTATACATTAATAACCCTTTGAATTTATATTCAGGGGCATATTTTCATAAATCAATGCCAAAAAGATTCGATAACAGTGCTTTGCCTATAAACTTTATTACTATGCCATTAGGAAGTTATTGGGAAACAGCAGATGATATACGTTTGAGATATTTACATACTACAATTGTTTACTATTTAAATAAAATATCGTATATTCATGGGTTGTATAAACAATTAAATCAAAAAAGTACGATAACTGGAGAGAAAGGTGATCGTGGTGAAAGAGGTGAAACAGGTATTGCTGGTGACCGTGGTGAAACAGGTAATGAAGGAATTCCGGGTCTTGTAGGAGATAGAGGTGGATTATGATAAATATTATTAAAAGAAACAAGGGTTTAACATTAATAGAAACATTAATAGTTGTTACTATTGCAACATTAATTTTAGTTTCTTTATTCTTTTTTTTAATGAGTATAACAGAAAAATTAGAAAATAGAGAAACTGCAAAATTATTAGTTAATATAACTCAATCAATGGATAATAGATTTTCTGTTGATGGGTTTACTGCTGTTAATTTTACAGAAACAGATTTTACAGGAAACACAGAGGTGTCAAAATTTTTAAACGGATTTATAGGTGAAAATTCTGGCTGTTCTGGAACTGATTATTGGATTCCTAATGTAAAAGATATAGAAACTAAAAATAAAAATTTAGAATTCAAACTTATTCCTTGTAATCTTTTTTCAAAAAACACTCCATTAAAAGGTGATTTAATTGAAGCTAAAATAACAAAGAATCCTATAAATAATCAAATTTTATTATCATATTTATTAATAAGTTATAATAAAGATAAAAAATTTGAAGATAACTTTAATAATTGGGATAATATTTTTAAAGAAGCATATAATTTAGATGTTAATTCAAATAATACAAAACATATTTATGGATTTGTTAATAAAAACAAAGAATTTATTGACAATATAGCTTGCTTAAAATTGAAAAAAGATTGTTCTTTTATAATCGGAGTAGTATCTGATGAAGCTTCAAGTTTAATTCATTTAAGTACTGTAGGCGATAATAAGCAAGTAGGTAAAATAGCATTTACTAAAGGTCTTTTAAATCCACAAGTTTGTCAAAAATGGATAAAAGATAGTAATCAAGAATGGTTTTTTGAAAAAACAATTTGTGGAATTGAAAATAATAACGAAAAAATAGGATTTAAGTTAAATAATGTAAATACAGATTTTATTATGTTAGATAAAACTTGTGATTTATCAGGAATAACAACAGAAAAATATATAAATGTTAGTATAAGCGGAACACAAGTTATACCAGTTAATACTAAAACAGTCCCTTGTGGAATAGCTAATCAACAAATAGGGTCAGAATTTTTAGTTACATCAATAATAGACGATATAAAAACTAAAGATTTATTTTCAGAAAATGTATCAACAGGAGATTTTTCTGCACTTTCAATTCAAACTAAAAATTTAAATGTAGAAAATACAACTACTGTAATAAATAAAACAGATGTAACTGATAATTTTTATAGTATATCAAGTTCTTTAATAGGTGATTATATCATGTCTGCTTCTACAATTTCCGTTAATGGTGTTGGGGATAATTTTATAATCGGAAATAATTTAGTAAATGAGTATACAGCAATAAATGACATATTAATTATTGAAGATATGATTAATGCAAATAACCTATATACAAAAAATATAAGTGCATTATCAGTGGATACACCAGAATTTATTTCTAGAGGTCCATTTGATATAGGTGGAAATATAATAACAAAAAATTTTTATGAAACAGGAGTTTTATCAGGTTCTAATATTAAATTTGATGGAACAGCTTCTATATCTTCTTCTGGTGCTTTCGGAGGTTATGCTGAAATAGGTAATACTACAAATACTGAAAAGGAAGGTGTTAGTACTGGAAGTGTTTATTTTAAAGAAAATAATTTTATTAAATATAATCCTTTATTGTATGATAAATATGTTTATGAATTATATGACTCTTCTAATAATTTAGATTTTGCAATATCTTCTCATGGTGGAATGTATCTTAGCGATTCTTTCGAACTTAGAAATGGTAATGGAGATTTAACTTATAGAGCAGACTCAAATGGTAACCTTTCAGTAGTGTCAGAATATGCAGAAGTTTCAGGTTGTTGCTCTGATTCACCAGCACAATTCTATGGGGATTTATATGTTTCTGGTTCTTACACTGTTAATTCAATAGATAGATTCATTGATGTTGAAGATTTAGGATGGTTATCATATCCGGGTTATAAAGTAGATCCTTATTTTATATTACCAAGAGGTGGTAAAACAGCAGAACAATTAGCAATAGAATATAAGAAAGCCAGTCTTGTATATAATAATTTTAGACTTTCAAGCTATGCCTATTTTATTAATAATTTCGAATCTAATTATAATTCATTCTTTAATTCAATTAATACACCGGGTCTTAAAGGGGATAAGGGAGACACTGGAGAGCCGGGTGTGAAAGGAGATAAAGGAGATAAAGGTTTACAGGGAGATGCCGGAGATAAAGGAAAAAAAGGTCCTTTATATGATCCTGATAGATTAATTTGGTTGCCTAAAGAAGTAAAATGTGCTGATATAGAGTCTGATATGGACGTTGTATATGGTTCTAATAATGCTGGCGCTTGGACTTATTTTGACGTTATTGAAGGTCTTTGTGAAAGTACTGGAGAAGGTAAAATTAAATATTTTGAAAGAAAAACTCCTATATCTGGAACATGTCCGGGTCAAAAGGAGTATGACGTATACGAGTGTAAGAAGGCGAAATACAGAATAGAACCATATGCTTTTAATTATAAGAAACAAGGACAATTTTGTTTAGGTGATTCGCTCAGCAACTCAAATCCTAAAGATGGAATAGTTGATGTTGATAATAACACTATATGTTACACAGATTTGAATAAAAATCATAGAATTAGTGGTAGAGCAATAAGAAACTTTTTTAATTATTATTATGCTATAGGTTCTGGAGATGGGTTGGGTTATGCAAATGATGAAACTTCATTAAAATCCATAATAGGAGATAATAATTGGATTACAGTTTCATCTTGTGGAACATCTGGAAGAAATCCAGAAGATATTGAAGGATTAAAGCAATCTCAATATATACAAGATAATTTTATAAATTTAAATTCTGAAGATATAGGAAAATCTTGTTCTAATCAAAACCAAATGGCATATTTGCTTGTAGATAAAAAATCAACAAATAAATATGGTAGTCCAAATGATTTCAGAGACTATAGAAATGAAGGATTTAATAATCCAGAAAACTATATGAATGTTGAACCAATTAATTGTGATAGAGATAATTTATATGAAATACATAAATGTGAAAAAGGTTACCCTGATTTATCTAAATTAGATTATTCAACTCATCCTAAAGGATTCCCAATGCCAAAACCAGATGATATAATAGATAACTCTGGTGGTTTAACTGGAAAATATATTTGGATGAAGTCTGATAAAGTCTGTTTAGATGGAGATGTTAAAGATAATTACACTAATGTTTCTGAATGGTATTCTTCTGATAGATTATACACTCAATGTTCTGTAGAAAATTCATATAGATATGAATTCTTAGGTTCTTGTGGATTGAACTTAGATAAATATAGTTATCAAATGTATCATTGTAGAGATGAATATTATAAACCATTAGTTTCAGAATTAACATTAAATATTATTGATGTTAAATGTATTAATAAAACAGGTGAAGATGGAGAACCACAAGATAATATTGAGAATTATTATACTGGATTAATAGAAGAATCTAATTATAGAATTAATGGAGAAGAATGTAATATTGAAAGACAAAAATCTACATTTAAAGAAGTAAATAGTCAACAGTGTTCTTCTGGTTATGATAGATATACAATATATGAATGTAAATAAAATAGAAAGGAAATTCCTTTCTATTTCTTTTTTCTGTTGCTAGTTTTTATTTTATCTATAAACTCTGGATCTTTTTTAGATAACCATTTAACATAATTTTTAACTTCTTCTACTTCTAATAAAGATTCAGGAGTATTATATTTTTTAGCTAATTCATTTTCTGTAAAAAGAGCATGAATGAATCTATGACAAGTTTTGTGTAAAAATTCTTTTTCTTTTCCTTTTTTAGATTTTGGAATAAAATGATGTTCGTCTATACTAGGTCCTTCAATCATGTCTCTATTACAAATGGGACATTTTCCAATAATATTTTTTAGTTCATTCATTATAGGCACCTTTTCTTAAAAAAAGTAGTATATAAAAAAATATAAAAAAAATCAAACAAATATAGCAAAAAATATTAAAATGTTATATAATAAAATAAAAGGAGATATAAAATGTATAAGAAACAAAAACCTGAAATAATTTCTGGAATTATAGAAACCATCGAGAAAGGGGAAATTAAAAAAGGTGAATACCTTGGAAACAGTGATTATTGTGTAATTTCAATCAAACTTAAAGATAATGAAAAAATTTACGAATATAATCTATCAGTAAAAGAAGATTTTGATATAAAAGTTAGTGATAACGTATTCTTTAGAAGTAATAATTTTAATGGTAAAAATAGAATTATACATAAGTCTTTAGGTAAAAAAATAGCTCTAGAGAGTGAAAACAAAATAGAGATAAGCAGTGATCTATTAGAAAAATTAAATCAACAAAAAAATAAAATTAAACCTTAATTTAAGGTTTAATTTTCATAGTTGTCATATGTAATTATATTTTTATTTTTTGATTCTTCTTCAAGTATATTACAAAGTTTTTCACCTAAAATACAAAGCTCATTTTCATCTTCAAGAATTAAAGGTTCATTATCTAATATATCAATAATAAATTTATCATTTATAATGTCGATTTTAAAATTGTCAGATTGATAATTGAATTGATAGGTGGGGGCTAAAAAGATATTTTCAAGTGTTTCTTCAACATCTAAAATATTTGAAAAATGAATTAAAACATTATTTATATTTATTTCTATTGGGTTTAAAGTACAACTTCGACAACCATCCGATTGCATATTGGTAACTCCTATGTTTTTTATTATTATAACAAAAAGATAAAAAAAATCAATTGAATTATAAATATTATAGTTTAATATATTAATATTATGAAATTACAAGGAATTTAAGATGTTTAAAAACAAAAAATATAAAATACAAAAAGCTAAAAATAAAGAATTATTGTTAAATATTGAATTAAAAGAAAGTGAAATTGAAAGTTTAAAAAATAAAGTAAAAGAATTAGAATTTAAAAATAATACTATTATTGAAGAAAATAATAATATTAGAAATATTTTTAGTAATTTAGTTAATTTTAATGAAAGTTTAATATCTTCACAAAAAAGTTTACAAAAATTATCAAGTAAACTTGAAGAAGAAAAAAATAATTCAAAAGAATATAAAGATAATTCAATTACTAGCAAAGAATTAATAAATGAAATAAGTGTAGGACTTCAGAAATGTGCTGAAAATTCCTTACAGTCTATGACAAAAATGAAAGATTTAAATGTTAAAATATCAAATATAGATAATATTTTAAATTTAATTAAAGAGATTGCCAGTCAAACAAATTTATTAGCTTTAAATGCTGCAATAGAAGCTGCTAGAGCAGGAGAACAAGGAAAAGGCTTTTCAGTAGTGGCTGATGAAGTTAGAAAATTGGCAGAAAAAACTTCTATATCAACAAATGAAATATCTAAAATAGTAGAAGAAGTAAAAAAAGAGTCTATTATAGCATTTAAAGATATAGAAAATCTTTCTAATATTTCAAAAGAATATAGTAATAAAGGAATAAAAGTATGTGATAAAATTGACGAATTAAGAAATGGTATAATTAAGTTAGAAAATTCTATGTCAAACTCGTCTTTAAAAGGTATTGCAGAACTTGTTAAATTAGACCATCTTGTCTTTAAATTTGATATTTACAAAATAGTAATGAATTTATCAAATAAAGAAGAGAATGAAATTTCAAATCATAGTTCTTGTAGATTAGGTAAATGGTATTATGAAGGAGAAGGGAAATTAAATTTCAGCAAAAAAGTTGGCTATAAAGAATTGGAAACACCTCATGCAAATGTTCATAAATTTGGAAAAGAAGCTGTCAAAAAATATAAAGAAGGTAATATTATAGAATCTATAAAATATCTAAATGAAATGGAAAAATACAGTATTATTGTAATTGAAAATTTAAATAAACTAACGGACTAATGTTATGAATAATTATAATTTAAATGAATCTAAAGATAAGATTTTTAAAATATATTATTTATATTTATTAGGTTTCTTTTCATTATATATAACTACTTTTATTGGATATATAATGGCATTAAATGAAAGGAATAATTCTGAAAACTCTGTTTTTAATGAAAATCATTATAGATACCAAATAAGAATCATGAACATAAATATATTTTTAAATATAATAGCTTTATTATCTTCCTTATCTTATGGTTTTTATATATTTTCATTAATTGATTTTTCTAATTTTAATTCTAAATATATACAAGATATATTAATGGCAGTATATCTATTTGTAGGTATAAGTTTATTCTCAACAATATTATTTTATATCCAGATATTTCTAGGAATGAGAAGATTAAAAAATAATGAAATTAATTAGATTTTAAAATTTTAAATTGTTGATAAGTTTTTTCTTTCTCTACTGAAATTTTATTAAGTTTCAAATTATTTTCTTCTAATTTATTAAAATATAAACTCCAATCTTCTTTTAATATTGGAGAATTTTTTAAAAACAAAATTCCTTTTATACTATTAATTAAAGAATTAGAATTTAATATCAAATTTTGGAATTTTTTTATTTTTGATTCTTCTTCAATTAATAAATCATAATTAGCATATAGTTCATTTAAAGAATTTATGTCGGATATATTTTTAAAATTTTCTAAGTTATTAATATTTAAATTTTTAAGATTTTCATAATTTTTTTCTAAAATGCTTATTTTTTTATTTGAGTCTTTTTTTATAATTAAAAATATTAAAAAAGCAATAGGTATTAAAACAACAGAAAAAATACTTCCTAAAAATAAAATTTGTAGATTTTTATTGTCCATATTAATAAATTCCTTTTTCAAAATTATTAGAAAATTCTTCTATTAGATCTTTTTTATAGTTGTCTAATTTACTATGTTGTCCAGATATTTTCATTTCAAGTTCTTTAAGTATTTTCAAATAGTTATTAAAAACTTCCCTTACACGAGAATTAGTGTGATATGTATTTTTTGAAACTATTTCCTTATGTTTTAGAATTACATCTAAATATTCATTTAAAGTCTCTTCTGCTTCAATAATTTCTTTATATTTTTCAAAAATTTCGTTTGGTTCTTTTAATGAATCAAATGAAAAGGAAAAGACAGTTTCTTTATCTATCTTTTCTTTTAATTCTGCAATTTGCTCTGGATTAAGTGTAATACTCATTTATATAACTCCTAATTTAATGCCTTATTTTACTATATTAGGAATTTAAAATCAAGAAATTAATTAACTAATTAATTTACTTTCTTGTTCTAATAAATATTTTTCAATAGAATCATATTTAATTTTTAATTTTTCATTAAGATTTTCAACTTTATTTTGAAATAAAATTTTATTATCAATGTACTTTTTGTTATATTTTATTTGTTCAGTAATTAATACAATATTGTCAGCAACATTTAATAGATTGGTTTCAATATTAATAAAGTTTAATGTTTTTCTTTTTAAAATAAAATATGATATTGTAGTGATCAAACATACAATAATTATAGTAAAAAGTATAAATCCAATTATAGAACCAAATATAGTAATTAAAGCTTTCCAATTAATATCAACTTCTTTTTTAGCATATTTAACTTCTTTTTTAACATATTCTGCGACAGTATCTTTTTTGTTTAAGTTCTGGTTTACAATATCAGGTTGTTTAACAGGTTGATTTTTTTCAACTACAATATTTGGTTTATTTTGAGTGGTTGTTTCAACTGATGTACTTGGAAAAAGGTTAGGTAAAGAAAAAAGTAAGATTCCAGCAAAAAACATAGGAATAACTCCACCTAAATCTCTTCCACTTTTAGCATAATTATACATTTTAAAAATTGAAACAATGAAAATTAAAAGCCCCATTATAGTAAAAGTAAAAGAAAACATTTGTGTCATCATATCTGACATATCTTTCATAGCTGTTGCTAAATTATTAGTTTTATCCATCATTTTTCTCCTTGATTATTTATTATTTTTTCATAAATATTATTTTTTTTATCTATAAGTCTATAATTTAAATTTTTATATTCATTTTTATAAAAAGCTCTTTTTATTGAATTAACAGTATTTTTTTTAATTTGTTCTTCTATGTCATTTACTAAATCAATAAGAATATAATCATTATTTAAATTTTTTTCTAAAAGTATTATTTTATTAAATTTATATTTAGATATTAAAGATGATATTAATGAATTTAAGTATTCAAAAATTATAAGAATGAAAATAAAAGAAAAAAATAACCAAATAGTATTAAAACATAATACTAATAAATTTGAAAAATTTTGGAAAGTTTCTGCTACACTCATCTAAAGACTCCTAAATAAATAGAATTAAACTATTTTTTAAAAAAAAGTCAATAGATAATAAAAAAACGCTTAAAGCGTTTTTATTTGATAATAATGTTATTGTATGAATTTAATTTTTCAAAACTCTTAAATAAATCTTTAAATTGAGATTCGGTTATTATTTGAATAGAGTTTTTATTATTTAAAAGTGGAAGTGTGTTAACTATAACTTCTTCAAAATTCAATATCATAGATTGGTTTATAGATAATATTGCTTTTAGTTGAGAAATAGCTTGTAAATAATAAACTTTGTTTTTTTGTAAAATAATTTTTTTATTTTTTAAAACATTAATATTAGATTTTATTGTAATATTTTTTTGTTCTTGATAACTATCATTATTTTTTAAAAAACTTAAATCGTCAAGGTTATCTATATATTTAATGTACTTATCAAAATAAGAAAGTTTGTCTTCAAAATAATTTAGATTATCTTGAATTATTTTAACTTGATTTTTAATTTTATTTAAAGAATAATTACTAATGAAATTAATTTCATCATATTCTTTATCATTTATACTTTTTAAATTTAAAACTCTTTTAAAATGATTTTCTGCATCATTAATAAAATCATTATTAATAACATTTGACATAAATTCAGATAATTTACTAAATTCTCCTAATATACCATTACCAAATTCAGAAACAGAAAGGCTATCTGATAAGTCAACTTCTTCTTCAAAATTATTCTCAATTTTTTTGTTTTTAAATATTTTTAAATTGTTTTTTATTTCATTAACTTCTATATTTTTTAGTTTTTTATAAGTGATAGATAAGTACATACCTATAAGGCTAATTATTAAACCTAAAAAAGAAAATAATAATGCAAATATAACAAACCTCATAAATTCTCCTTAAATACCTTTTATATTTTTAATTTGCTCAAATGATATAGATATGGAATTTTTATTTTTAAGGACTGGAATTAAAATAAAAATTACTTCTTTTATTTGCTCATATAATTTTTCATTAGTAACTGATAATACCATCATTTGAGACAATGTTTGTGAATGATATAATTTATTAGTTCTAAGTTTGTTTACTTTATCTTTAAAGCGTTCAATATCTCTAGATCTTTCTTGTTTTAAGTGAATTTCAAAATGATCTGTACTTTTCAAATCTTTTGTTAAGACTTCTTCTTTACGAATAAAACGTTCAGCAGCTTCAATATAAAGATCATATTCCTTGAAAAGATGAATACCATTTTCTTTCTTTTCTCTAATTGAAATAATATATTTTTCTAATTCTCTTTTATAAAAGTGAGAAATAAAATTAATTTCTTTGATCTTTTCTGTCTCAAAAGATGAAGTTTTACTCATGTTAATTAAATCATCTATAATTTTATCAATATCTTTAGTTGCTCTATTTATGAATTTTGATTGCATACTAAGAATATCATTATCAAAAAGATTAGCAGTAAAAACAAAAAGGTCTTTTCCATATTCATTTATATAAGAAAACTCTAATTTAGAATTTTCAATTATATTGTTAATTTTTGATTCTTGAATTTCATCAAAAACAATTAAATGTTTAGGTTCTTCTTTTGTTCTATTGAATAGTTTTCTAAATAACATAAATATTCCTCATTGATTGAAGAATATTAGCATTTTAATAAAAAAAAATCAAGAATTAAATTGTGCTTTTAAAATTCTTTTTTGAACTATTGAAAATATTATTAATTTCTTTGTCTATGTCAAAGTTATAATCTTTTAAAACATCAATTAATACATCTTTAATTAAATCTTGTTCCATATTGGTGCTTTTTAATTTTATATAAATATTTTTTGCATTTTCTAAAACAGATTTTTTTAAATTAAAATTATTAATTGATTGTTTAAGAATAATAAGTTTATCATTGTTTCCAGAAATTATTTCATCATTTATTAACTGATTTTTATCTTCAATATGTTGTATGAAGTTAGGTAAAGACATTTTTGGACTAGTATTGAAACTAGCTAATGTGTTTAAGTAAGATTGTTCTGGAGTTAATCCTTTATCTTCTATTCCTTCTATTATCTGACCAATAATGTTTTTTTCAAATAATGCAACATTATGTAAAACGTCCATACTTTCTAAACCTTTAGATGCACCATTGTCATTTTTATACATTTTTATTATATTATCTATTTTTTCGTTTTGAATAAAAATATTTATAATAGTTCCACCAATATCTCTTAGATTTTCATTTAATTTGATAAGGTCTACACAATTTTGCTTTTGGTTTGTAGAGGTGTTAAATCTAAATTTTAATTTTTCTAAAAATTTTATGGCACCACTAGGAGTTACTTCTATCCCATCAAAACCGTCCATTACTTTACCAGCATAAGCAAATATATTTGCTGCTGCTCTTATTTCTTCGTCTGAATATCTATTACTGTATTGGAATTGCTTTGTTCTTTTGCTAGCAACTTCTCCAAAAAAGTAAATGTCAATGTTAAATTCTGGATTTGAATTTAATATTGAAAATAATTGCTCAACATTATCTTCATTTAATTTAAAAGAACAAACATTATCTGATAATAATTTTATAAAGTCTTCTTCTTTGTTTGAATAACTTTCAATCATTGATTTTTGACCAATGTTTTTAAATGTTTTTAAAATGCTTTTATCTAATTCACTTTGAGCTAAAAGATTTTTTATTATTAAATTTGGTCTTTTGTTATATCCTTTTATGTTTTTACTGTTTAAATCATCATAATCAGTAATGTACCCCTTTTTAATATTTTCAGATCTAAAATTTATTTGCTCTGAAAGTTTATCTCTTAAAATATCCATAGTTGCTTTTTGAGTTACAGGTTTATTAGTTCCTGTAATAGATGTTATTAGACTATTACATATATATAGTAGTGATATTGGTTGTGTGAATAAATTGTTTTTTTCTATTTTAGTATTCTTACTTTTTGTTGCCAAACATATAGAAAAAGTTTTAGTTTCATGATCATACATAAAGTGATCGAATTCACTACTTTTTCTTCTATTATATGAAATTGTATTATAGTAACAATCAAAAGGATCTCCAGCAAGAGAAGATTTATTTATTTCATTTGCTATATATTTTATAAAATTAATATTGTGTTGCTGTCTAAATTTTTCTCCAGAAGAAAATTTTTCATCATTTGGTCTAGTTTCTTCTAATATTTTTTCAACTTTTGATTTAGACCATTTAACAGTTTCTATAAATGTATTAAAAACACCTATACTTTCTTTCATATCACAAGATTTATTTATAGACATAAATTCATTTATATTTTTATGTAAATCTGTATCTAATTTAATATCTTTATCATTGTAAATAGGAGCATATAATTTATTTATATCTAATTCATTTTTATAAGCTTGTCTTAAATGAAAAGAAATTCTGTCTATTATATCTTCAGATATTTTAGACTGGTCATTTATAATTTCAATTAAAGCAGACATTGCTTTCTCAGGATTATCAGAAATTTCTTCTAAAACTCCTAATTTCATACAAAATTCTATTAAAGCTTCTCTATACTCTTGAACAGTAAAATCTATTCCTATTTCATTTTTTAAATAGTTTGTTTTTTCATTTAAATATTCTCTAAGTTCTAAATAGTAATTTTCTTCATTATTTTTATTCTGTAATAATTTTTCTACAAAAAAATCTTTTACAAATATTTCTATTTGTTTTTTTAACAATGCTAGAGTAATGCTCATTATTTTATTTACTTTTTGTTTTTTTATATTATAACATAGAATTGATAAAAAAAAAGATTAAAGATTTATAAAAATAATCCGATAAAGTAAGTAACATAAAAATTAGGAGAGAATCTATGAATAAAAAAATACAACAATACAAACAAATTCAAAATCAATCTTTAACTGGTAAAGAATTAAATCTTAAAGTATTTACAAGTTTAAAAGGTTGGATTACAGATACTTATAATAAAAATTTAATATTCACACAAAGAATGAATGCTTTAAATAATTCTATATCTTTAGCTACTACATTAATCCAAAATTTAAACAGTGATATTCCAGAAGAAGAAAGAGAAAGAATTACAATGATATTAAATTTAATAATAAAAAAGTGTAGTAATACAGTTACAATATTAGATAAAATAAATGAAAAATATTTTAGAGATGAAATTGATAGTTTAGATTTTATAATAGAAATAATAAAAAAATAAAATATTGACTTCCATATTTTTTAAAATATGATAAAGTTTTAATAAATAATGTTTTTTTTATGGATAATAAAAATTTAAAAGGCATAGTTAAATGGTATTCAAAATCATCTAATTATGGATTTATAACTAATAATGATATTGACTATTATTTTAATGGAAATGATTTAAATAATATTATCCTTGAAAAAGGTGATGAAGTTATTTTTGATAAAAGTGGAAATGAAAAAAAATTCAAAGCCAAAAACATAAAATTAGTGAAAAAGTATATTAAGCAATCTGATTTAATATGCTGCTCTAATTGTAAAAATAAAATTATTCCTGATTTAAAAACAAAAACAATAGAAAATAAATATATTAAATCAATTAAAACAGTTGTTATAGGATACTATTGTCCTAATTGCGATTACTCTATAAAGGTAGAAGAAGAAAACAATAATTTGACGAATATTTTAACAAATTTAATCATTTCTATAATTTGTATAGTTATATTATATGAATTATTTTCAATTTAGTCATTATTTTGACCAAAATGCACTAAAATGATTCAATTTTAAATAAAATGCACTTTTAAGTGGATAAAATATTGACATAAATATATTTAAATGTAATACTTTTTACAATCCTGATACTCCCCATAGTTAAAACTAGGGGGTTCTTTTTTTGTTAGCTGCTTCTTCTGTATTCTCATTGTTTTCACAATTGTTGGAATACAAAAACTGGCTGCTAACCACCAAAGATTCTATATGCGAATTTCTCTTCTCAAGTTCTTGAACACCTAAGCTGGTTGGCAATGTACCTACCTTTCGAAATTTATTACCACAAGTTAATACCGCATCATTTAAGATCGTATCAAAACTTTTCCAATTATCTCTAATTGGTTTTGTATTAACC
>JACCDH010998260.1_pt1 | contig 24017 bp, 24 predicted proteins | sample 7442481 | NCBI WGS metagenome assembly JACCDH01 (sample SAMN15323433, study PRJNA562643) | freshwater metagenome | isolation source: river surface water | place: USA:Blue River Watershed | collected 2017-08-15
GCGATCGAATCCAATTAACCGACCCCAAGGGAAAGCTGTATAGCTTCACCATCACGCCCGGAAAAGAATGGCATACCCATAAGGGTTGGATCGTCCACGACGAATTGATTGGTTTGCCTGAAGGTTCAGTAGTCAGCACCACCGCGGGTCTGAAGTTCACCGCCTTTGTGCCTTTATTAGCCGATTATGTTCTATCGATGCCTCGTGGAGCAACTATTGTCTATCCGAAAGATGCTGCAATGATTGTTGGTGTTGCAGATATCTATCCTGGTGCGCGAGTTCTCGAAGCAGGTGTAGGAAGTGGAGCTTTATCAATTTCACTTCTCCGCGCAGTCGGTCAAGATGGTTACCTACACAGCGTTGAACGTAGAGACGATTTTGCAAAGATTGCACGTACGAATGTAGAGGATTACTTTGGCGGCCATCCGCAACAATGGCGTTTAGATGTCGGTTCTGTTCAAGACCAAGAGTTTGAGGGAACATTTGATCGAGTTGTTCTAGATATGTTGGCTCCATGGGAGTGCGTATCGATGGCGGCAGAAGTTTTACGTCCTGGTGGTGTTTACCTAGCTTATGTGGCGACCACGACACAACTCTCTGCAACAGCAGAGGCGCTCAAGGAAGATGGGCGCTTTACCGAACCAGAAAGTTCAGAGACGATGGTGCGCGGTTGGCACCATGAAGGTCTGGCAGTTCGTCCGCAGCAGAGAATGATCGGGCACACCGGATTTCTTATAGTGAGTCGAAGAATGGCACCGGGCGTTGAAGTTCTTCCTCGCCGACGCCGTCCAGCGAAGGGCGCTTACGGTGTCTCGGAAGAGTGAACGATTAGTCAATCTCACAATCGCTTTGTTGGCTACCAAGAGATACCTGACCAAGGCAGAGATTTTTTCCAAGGTGGAGGGCTATTCAGGGGATAGCGAAGCTAAGGATCGAATGTTCGAGCGAGATAAAGAAGATTTACGCTCGCTCGGAATTAATATCGAACTCGGCACTTTTGATCCGCTCTTTGAAGATGAAGCAGGGTATCGAATTTCTCCAGAGTCATACGCGCTTCAAATCAAGGATTTAGATAGCGTTGATGTAGCGCTTCTCTCGCAGGCTGCACGATTGTGGCAGGAAGCTGCTCTCGGTGAATCTGCCCAGAGCGGTTTGCGCAAGCTCAAGGGCTTGGGGCTCGACTCCGATATTGACACCTTTGTTGATGTAAGCGCAACATTGCGAGCAACGCCAGAACAAATTCCGCAACTGATTGAGGCAGTAAGTCTTCGAAGCGCAATCACTTTCGAGTATCTCGATGAAGATATGAAGAGTCAGGTGCGTAATCTTCTTCCTTATCGCCTATCAAATACTCGTGGTTATTGGTATCTGATTGGCAAAGATGTAGACCGTCAAGCAATCAGAACATTCAGAGTAGACCGCATCTCATCTACTATCTCGCTTCAAGGTCGTGCAGGTGCCTATGAAGTTGATAGCGAAGCTTTAATTTCGGAAGAAGCCAAATACCTCGGTGAGATAAAGAAAGCCCGAATCGCCATTCGAAAGGGCAAAGCGCCTCAGTTGCGATTAGGCGCAGTTATTCAAGAGAAGAATGCAGATTGGGATTTGGTTGAACTTGATTATCGAAGCGAAGAGAATTTAATTCAAAGAGTGCTCTGGTATGGCACCGACGCTGTCATTGAAGAACCAGAGAGCCTCCGAGATTCCATTATTTCTCGCTTAGAGAGGGCGGTGGAAGCTCATGGTTAAGATGACAGCCCCAATCCAGCAAGTCTCACGCCTTCTTGATCTTGTGCCGTTTCTTTCGACTCACTCGTATATCTCAGTAAAAGAACTCGCTAATGAGTTCGGTGTCACCGAGCGCGAAATCTCAGCAGAGCTGACTGCGCTCTCTATGTGCGGCTTACCTGGTTATCCGTTTTATGAGTTGATCGACGTGAGCTTTGAATCTGGCTACGTGACTATTCGAAATCACGATGCGCTCGATATTCCGCGAGCTCTCTCTAATCTAGAAGTTGCCACTCTGCTCATCGGTCTAGAGATCATGCGAGATGCCATCACCGCAGATGCGGGGACGCTCGCTGCAAAGATTGACTCTCTGATTTCTCGCCTATCACCGCTCGTGGGTTCAGCAATTGATATTCAAGACCACCCTGAGGCTCTTCATACAGCGAAACTTCAAAGCGTGATTGCGCGCCGTGGGGTAGTCGAGATTGTCTATGAGTCCGCTCTGCGAAGCGAGATTGAAAATAGAGTAATTGAGCCGCTCTCAATCTATGGCGAAAATTCGCATACCTATCTCAGCGCCTTCTGTCACAAAGCCAAGGGTTATCGAAATTTCCGAATGGATAAAATATCCAAAGTGAGTGACTCTTCTCGCCCACCTTTGGAGAAGGGCTCAATCGTTCCTGAGAGCGAGAGAGAGATCTTCCAACTTCAGGTCGCCGCCCGACGAAGAGCGGTCGCGGAGTTCCTCCAAGGGGTCGAAATCGACTCGAATGGGAGCGCCACCTACTCAGCCTTCTCTCGAGAATGGCTAGCCAAGGCGGTAACTTCCTTCGCCCCGGATCTAGTTTTACAGGAACCAGCTGAGTTCCAAAGCGATATTGCCGCTCGTCTGCGCGAGATTCTTATCCTTTACCGCTCATAGAGGCGCGCGATGCGATAGCGTTTGCCCGTACCGAACGAGGTCTTGCAGGCCTCGCACCTAGATAAGTCCAAGGAGTTTTCGAGATGCCATTCCTACGCGAGCCAAGCCATATCCTCTTGCTTCTCATCGTTGTCACAATTCTCTTTGGCGCAAAGCGTCTTCCGGATTCAGCTCGTTCACTTGGACGCTCAATGCGTATCTTCAAATCTGAAATGAAAGAGATGAAGAGCGATGAAGGCCAAGAGAAGCCAAAGAACGACGACTCAACCGAGAAGTAATCTCCAATGGCGACCCCAGATGGCGGTCGCATGCCGCTTATCGAACACCTACGCGAGCTGCGCCGTCGAGTAGTTAAATCCACCCTGGCCATCATGGTGGGCTTCGGCATCGGATGGACTTTCTACAATCCCATCATCGCGCAATTGGCCGATCCTGTCTGTGATCTCAAGAAGGCACAGGCAGAAGGTGCGGCAAGTTGTGGTTCTCTCTACATCAATGGCGTGCTCGGTCCTTTAAATCTTCAGATCAAGGTTGCGCTCTTAACGGGCGTAATCATCATGGCACCGATCTGGCTCTATCAGCTCTGGGCCTTTATTGCGCCGGCACTACATCGTAAAGAGAAGCGGAACTCCATCGCTTTCTTCTTAGCAGCGACTCCATTTTTCGCTGCAGGTGCAACCCTTGGTTATTTCATTCTTCCGGTGGCAATCCGTGTTCTCTTTGGATTCACTCCTACCTCACTTGAGAACTTGGTGAAGTTCGACGACTATCTCGATTTTGTCTTACGAGTGATCCTGCTCTTCGGAATCGCATTCGAGCTCCCTGTCTTCCTCGTGACTTTCAATGCCATTGGTTTCTTGAGCGGAATGGCGATCCTTAAACCATGGCGTGCCTGGATCTTTGGAATTACTCTCTTCATTGCCGGATTTACTCCAAGCGCCGATCCACTCTCGATGATTCTTCTCGCTGTTCCCTTGATTTCTATGTATTTCATGGCGGGTGGCATTGCGTTGCTCAACGATCGGCGACGAGCCAAGAAATTCAAGGCGAGCGAAGGTGGAGAGGGTGTTATCGCACCAGCGGCACCTATTGAGAGCGCCGCACCTATTGATTCAACAGATCAGTAAGGTCACGAATTATGTGGTTGGTGGTAATCAATCCTCACTCTGGAAATGGCAGGGGAGCGGCTGTTGCCGATAAAGTTACAGCACATCTCTCGCAACGTGGAGCTCTCTATCAATCTCTCGCATCGAATTCCGCAGAAGAGTTGTCGATTGAATTACGCCAAGCAATCTCAAGCGGAATTTTTCAAGGGGTTATCGCAGTTGGAGGGGATGGTCTGGCGCATCTTGTTCTTCAGCATGCAGTTCCGGCACATCTTCCATTCTTAGTAATCCCAGCAGGTACAGGGAATGATTTCGTCAGAACTTTAGGTTGGTCGCTAGAGAGTATCGAACCGATCTTGGATAAAGCCTTGCAAAGCGAGCCACAAGCGATTGACCTTGGAAATGTCGACTCTGAATGGTTTGGTGCAATTCTCTCCACTGGTTTTGATTCTGTAGTAAACGAGAAGGCAAATCAATTGAGGTGGCCAAAAGGCCCGCAGCGGTATAACGTAGCAATCGCGTTAGAGTTAACGCGATTCAAACCTATTGAGTACGAGATTGTCTGTGATGGAAATACAATCGTTACAGAAGCGATGTTGGTTGCAATCGGCAACGGAAAATCCTATGGGGGCGGAATGAATATCTGCCCACAGGCTCAACTCAATGATGGGCTATTTGACATCGTAATTCTGGAACCTGTCAGCAAAGTTGAGTTTTTAAAAGTATTCCCGAGGGTGTATTCAGGGTCTCATCTCTCGCATCCTGCAGTTAAGACAATGAGAGCAGAGAAAGTCACCATCAACGCAAAAGCGGTGGCATATGCCGATGGAGAGCGAATTGGACCAGCTCCAATCTCAGCACAATGCGTGAAGGGCGCTGGGCTGACATGGAAACTGTAGAGACTCCGGCCGAACGGTATGCGCGCGCCAAGAAACGCACGGCACATCCACTCACCAACGACTTTATCGCTCAGTTTGACTTTGGTTTCGATGATTTTCAGATCGCCGCTTGCCATGCAGTTGAAGAAGGAAGGGGAGTCCTAGTTGCCGCCCCTACCGGCGCGGGAAAAACGGTCGTTGGAGAATTTGCTGCATTTAGTTCGCTCGCTCGCGGAAAGAAATGTTTCTACACAACTCCCATAAAAGCTCTCTCCAATCAGAAGTTCCATGAGTTTGTAGAGAAATTCGGCGAGGACCGTGTTGGTCTTTTGACTGGGGATACCAATATCAACTCTGACGCAGAGATTATGGTGATGACGACCGAAGTCTTGCGAAATATGCTCTATGCAAACTCTTCCACATTGCTTAATCTTGGCGCGGTCGTGATGGATGAAGTGCACTATCTCGCGGATAAGTTTCGAGGCGCAGTGTGGGAAGAAGTTCTGATTCACCTGATGGAGAGCGTGCAGGTTATCTCGCTTTCTGCAACAGTCAGCAATGCAGAAGAGTTTGGCGAATGGCTCGGCGAAGTACGTGGTCATACAGATGTCATCGTCAGTGAAGTGAGGCCGATTCCTCTCTATCAGCATGTGATGATTGGAAATCGCTTGATTGATCTCTTCTCTGAACCGGGTCGAGTTAATCCAGAGATTCTCGGATTAGAACGACAAGCTTTGAGAAGAGTTCGAACTCCTCGTCACAGAGGGGATCGATTTGGTCAAGATCAAGATCGATTATCTCGTGATGAAGTAATCGAGAAGCTTCAACGCGAAAACTTACTTCCTGCAATTACCTTCATTTTCTCGCGCGCTGGCTGCGATGCCGCAGTCAAGCAATGTCTGCAAGCAGGCATCAAATTAACAAATGCAGAAGAGCGCATTGAAATCATGAATACAGCGACTTCTTATACTCAGAATATCGCTGAAGAAGATTTAGAAGTTCTTGGATATCGTGAGTGGCTTATGGCTCTGGAGCGTGGAATTGCGGCACACCATGCTGGACTCCTGCCGAGCTTTAAAGCTGCCGTTGAGGATCTCTTTCAGCGTGGATTAGTGAAAGCGGTTTTTGCGACTGAAACACTCGCGCTCGGTATCAATATGCCTGCACGCACAGTTGTTCTTGAAAAGTTAACGAAATGGAATGGTGAAGGACACGTCTCGATTACTCCAGGTGAATACACACAGCTCACCGGACGAGCAGGACGTCGCGGAATCGATATTGAAGGCAATGCGGTGGTGCTTTGGTCGCCCACCGTCGACTCAGCAACTGCAGCGGGTTTGGCCTCTACCCGCACATATCCACTCCGTTCCTCCTTTACGCCTTCCTACAATATGTCGATCAACCTTATTGCGCGCTTTGGTCGCGAGAGAGCACGAACAAGTCTCGAATCATCTTTCGCGCAGTTCCAGGCAGACCGCGCGGTAGTGGGACTGGTAAAACAGATCCGAAAGAACGATCTGGCGGCGAGTGAACAACTCGAATCCGCCGTCTGTCACCTAGGTAATTTTGAAGAGTATGCGCGTATTCGGATGGAGATTAAGGACACTGAACGACTTTTGAGTAAGCGAGATGGCCGTCGAACCTTCGACAATCGTCAGCGCCAGCATATAGAGAATGAGCTCGATCGATTGCGCAGACAGCTACGTCAGCACGAGTGTCATTCATGCAATGATCGTGAGACACATGCGCGGTTTGCTGAGCGCGCTGCGCGACTCAATCGTGAATCCGCTGGTTTACGGGAACGAGTTGAGAATCGCACTCATGTAATCGCAAAGACTTTCGACCGGATATGTGACGTACTTACTCACCTTGGTTATATCGGGGGGGAGAAGCCGTTGGAGCAGGGAAAGATTCTGGCAAAGATATATGCCGAATCAGATCTGCTGTTGACAGAGACAATTAAAAACGGAGTTCTTGATTCGCTGTCTGCTCCTGAGTTAGTTGCGGTCGTATCAAGTGTGATTTATGAAAGCAGAGGAAGTGAGAATTACTCACCGAAGATGCCTCATCAGAATGTAGCGAATGCTTTGGCTGCCATCACATCAATCTGGGCACAGCTAGAAGATATCGAGGAAGATTTTGGCGTAAAAACTCAACGTGAGCCCGATTTTGGTTTCGCCTTTGCATCCTTCAAATGGGCCAGCGGTCACTCATTGAGCCATATCCTTAAAGGAAGCGATATGACTGTGGGAGATTTTGTTCGCAATATAAAGCAGCTAATAGATCTGCTAACCCAAATTTCAGGCGCATCCGACAAGTTACGTCCAACCTGTCGTGAGGCAATTAAGAAAATCGACCGCGGTGTGGTCTCGTATATGCTGGGTGAACTATGACCTTAATGCTTTTGGATAGCGCCTCGCTCTGGTATCGCGCATATTACGGAATGCCGGACACCTTGCTCTCGCCTTCGGGAATGCCAGTCAATGCTATCCGTGGCTATCTTGATATGACTGCGCGCCTGGTCTCTATGTATTCACCCAACCGTATAGTTGCCTGTATTGAAGGAGATTGGCGTCCCACTTGGCGCGTGGAGCTCTTTCCTGATTACAAAGCCAATCGCTTGGAGGAGGGGAGTGAGGTTGAGGAAGAACCTGAAACCCTCACCGCGCAGATACCTATCCTTTTAGATCTAATAGATGCCTTTGGAATTCCGATGGTCGGCGTTGATGATTACGAAGCCGACGATGTGATGGCCACATTTGCAGTGCGCGAGAAAGGTCCAATCCGCGTCGTGACGGGAGATCGTGATCTCTTTCAAATGGTCGATGATAAGAAAGATGTAAAAGTTGTTTATCTGGCCAGAGGTATTTCTCAACACGACTTAGTAGATAGTAAATGGGTTGCTGCGAAGTACGGAATCCCTGGCGATCGTTACGCGCTCTTTGCCATGTTCCGCGGCGATCCTTCCGATGGTTTGCCTGGAGTCAAAGGCATTGGCGAGAAAGGTGCTGCGCTGATCGCAAATCACTTTGCCACTGTCGATGAAGCCCTCGCTGGTGCGATTGCTGGAGATGAGCAACTTCCGCCGGCGCTAGCAAAGAAGATAATCGCTGGAGCCGATTACCTCAAGATTGCTCCCACCTTGGTTCACTGTGCAAGAGATGTAGCAATCCCACAGATGAGTATTGAGATGCCTAAGAGGCCTGCCGATCTCTCGCAGATTTATCAAATAAAAGAAGAGTATGGGCTTGGCGCAAGCGTAGATCGCTTGATCTCCGCCTTAGGTTGGTAACAAGTAAGTGCTGTATCAACTAATTGCAGCTCTATTGTATGCGGCAAGTTTCAAACCGCTCGGAATCTGGTTAGCTGCACCAGTCGCTGTCGCTTTCCAACTTTATGCGCTCCGAAAGGCCAAGCATCCAGAGGTTCAAGCGTTCTTCTTTGCCTTTCTCTCTTCGCTCGTCATTCTTTCGTGGAGTCGAGTATTTGTCGGAGTAACTCCATGGCTCTTCCTTGCACTATTGCAAGGTTTACTTGCAGTTCCATTAGGTATTACCGTTCGCTTCACAAAGAACTTACCTACTCTCATTTTCGTCATTCTGCTGCTTGAAGAAATTAGAGCTCGTTTTCCTTTCGGAGGATTTTCGTGGACGAGAATCGCGTTCAGCCAAATCGAATCACCTTTGTCACCTCTTGTCGCTATCTTCGGAATGGCAGGGCTATCTGCACTTACTCTTCTGATTTCTTTTGCATTTCTTAAGCAGAGTTACAAAATTCTTGCCCTTCTCGTTCTCTTCGCACTTGTCGCGCCATTTACGTTAAACGACGAGAAGGGGGGTCAGAGCATTCAGGTCATGGCGGTGCAGGGAGGCGTTCCCGAGAGGGGGCTTGAATTCAACGCACGCGCACAAGCAGTGCTCGACAACCATATCGCGCAGACGCGTAAATCATTTTCAAGCAATGATGAAGTGATTATCTGGCCCGAGAATTCAATAGATATCGACCCCATCGCAAATGATGATGTTGCTGAGAAAATTATGCGACTCACAGCAGAGCTTGATCGTCCACTTCTTGCAGGTGCAATTCTCGATAGTCCTCAGCATGTAAATGCAACCATTCTTTTCAATAAGCAAGGCTCACCAACCAGCATTTACCTTAAGCGCTATCTGACTCCATTTGGCGAGTACATTCCGCTTCGAAGGATTGCGGCTAAAGTTTCCTCCCATGTAAATCGTGTGGAAGATTTCTCTCCGGGAAATGATTTGATCCTGCATCGAGTTTCAAGGGCCGTCATTGGCTCAGTTATTTGCTATGAACTTCTTAATGATGGATTGATTCGTGAAGCAGCCAGTAAATCAAACTTTCTCTCAGTTCATACCAATAGCGCCACTTTCTCCGGAAGTAACGAGGGGGAGCAGCAACTAGCAATTACCCGCTTACGTGCAATCGAATCAGGTCGTAGCGTTGTCAGTATTTCAACTACCGGTCCTTCTGCCATCATTGATCGCAGGGGAGAGGTGCTCTCAAAACTCGCTGATGGAGAAGTCGGATCTCTATCGACCGCGATTGAATTGCATGATGGCCGCACAATTGCTCACCGACTTGGGGGTTTTTCAACTCTCCTTGTATTACTGTTTGTTCTTGGATGGGCGTTGATATCAAAAAGAAGGGGTTTGAATTGAAGTGAAGCCAATTATTTTGATTCCGACCTATAACGAGTCCATTGCAATTGTTGAGCTACTGAACTCTCTCGCAGCTTTACATAATCAGCGCAAATTCGATGTTCTCATTCTCGATGACAATTCGCCTGATGGCACTGCAGATATTGTCGATAAATTAGATCTTGATTGGGTCTCTGTTCTGCGCCGACCAGGAAAGGCAGGTTTGGGCGCTGCATATCGCGCTGGATTCGCCGAAGTAATTGCACAAGATAAGTACACTCATGTAATCACCATGGATGCAGATGGATCGCACAGAGTTGAGGATTTGCCGGCGATGATGGATGCACCCCATAGCTCAGAGCTATCAATCACCTTGGGAACGCGATGGATTAAAGGGGGATCGGTCGTCAATTGGCCATTAAGTCGACAATTGCTTTCTCGGGCCGGAACGGCATATGCGCGACTCGCCCTTCGTATTCCGTTGCATGACCTCACTGGGGGTTTTCGTATCTATTCAGTTGCATTACTTAGAAAATTGAATCTTCATCAAATGACGGCTACTGGATATTGTTTTCAAATTGAGATGGCAATGGCCAGTGATCTCGCAGGTGCTTCTCAGCGCGAAGTTCCAATTACCTTTGTGGAGCGCGTGAACGGCGTATCAAAGATGAGCAAGGCGATTGTCTTTGAAGCTCTCTGGCAGACAACGCTCTGGGGCCTGGCTCGCACCCTTAGACGTAATGCCGATAAGTCACATTATGTAAAGTCAGAGTAATCCGACCCACCCCCGAGGGGCTTCAACCAACCTTCTTTGCTATCGATAATCGTCGAGCGGTGTGCATGAGCAGACGAGATTGCGATCGCCATGTGCGCCATCGATACGACCAACTGGTGGCCAATATTTCATCCGTGCGCCAATGATTTCACCCGCGACAAAGCCGTCAAGCGGCTTTGGATAGCCGCCCTTCTCTCGGGGGTATGCCCTATCCCAAAGGCTCCCAGTGACCGAGAGAGCGGTATGTGGGGCGTTTCGTAGAGCGCTGGCCTCGATGGAGATAGCGCCGGAGATAACCTCTTCAATCTCAGCTCGGATTGAAATCATGGCATCGATAAAGCGGTGAATCTCGGCGATATCTTCGGACTCCGTCGGCTCAATCATGAGAGTTCCAGCCACTGGGAAGGACATCGTCGGAGCATGGAAACCGTAATCCATCAAACGCTTGGCAATATCGTCAACCGAAACCCCAGACTCTTTTGTAAGACCTCGGATATCAAGGATGCACTCATGGGCCACTCGGCCATTGGCTCCTGTGTAGAGCACAGGGTAGGAAGAGCTCAAACGAGCTGCCATGTAATTTGCAGAAAGGATCGCTACCTGAGTCGCATGTGTGAGCCCTGCTCCCCCTAGCAATCTGATGTATGCCCAGGAGATCGGCAAAATACTGGCTGAACCGTAAGGAGCCGCTGAGATTGGACCAGGCCCCGTTGCAGGACCTGCTAACTCATCGAGTGGATGGTTTGGCAAGAAAGGCGCTAAGTGGGCGCGGGTAATCACTGGGCCAACACCAGGTCCTCCTCCACCGTGTGGAATTGCGAAGGTCTTATGGAGATTAAGGTGCGAAACATCAGCGCCAAATTTTCCGGGTTGAGCAACTCCAACGAGAGCATTGAGGTTGGCGCCATCAACGTACACCTGTCCCCCAGCATCATGAACGAGTGCACAGATTTCACTGACTGCAGTTTCAAAAACGCCATGAGTAGATGGATAGGTAATCATCAGCGCAGCAAGTGCACCAGCATGCTCAGCAATCTTTGCTTTGATGTCATCGACAGAAACATTTCCGTTTTCGTCGCATTCAACAACGACAACTCTCATTCCTGCCATTACCGCAGAAGCTGCATTGGTTCCATGCGCACTCGAAGGGATAAGACAAATGTTGCGAGACTGGTCTCCCCGTGAATCGTGGTAGTTACGGATCGCGAGCAATCCCGCGAACTCTCCCTGGCTTCCAGCATTAGGTTGTAGAGAAACAGCGTCGTAACCGGTAATTGCTACTAGCCAATCAGAGAGTTGCTGAATGAGTTTGCGAGAGCCAATGCTCTGATCAATCGGGGCAAATGGATGCAACGATGCGAATTCAGGCCAAGTAACAGCCTCCATCTCGGTAACAGAGTTAAGTTTCATTGTGCATGAGCCCAGCGGAATCATCGTGCGATCAAGCGCCAAGTCACGATCAGCTAAATTGCGCAGATAGCGCATCATTCCGGTTTCGCTATGGTTGGTATTAAAGACCGGATGTGTTAAATATTTGCTGGTGCGAAGGAAAGCGACAGGAATCTCACCCGTGCCCTTCTCTTCAAGAGCGAGAATAGAGAGCACCTGGTTGAAGATTTCTTCCGTAGTCTCTTCATCAAAAGAGATTCGAACTTCGCTCTCTGACACCTTGCGGAAATTGAAGCCTCGAGCAACAGCCTCGCTATGAATCTTCGCGGCATCCTTGACATCGATGGTAACGGTATCGAATACAACTTCATTGCGGGAACCTGCTGCAATCTTGAGGCGGTATGCGAAATCATTTACACGTAGAGCGATTGATTTAAGACCGGATGGTCCATGCCACATCGCGTAGAAGGCGCTCATATTCGCCAACAGAACTTGAGCAGTACAGATATTAGAAGTCGCCTTGTCACGACGAATATGTTGTTCACGAGTTTGAAGCGCAAGACGGAAAGCTGGCTTTCCGGTCGCATCAATACTTTGTCCCACTAGGCGTCCTGGCATTGAACGCTCTAATCCATTACGCACTGCTAAGAAACCTGCATGCGGACCACCGAAGCCCATCGGCACGCCAAATCGTTGTGAAGTTCCTACTGCGATATCCGCACCCCACTCCCCTGGCGCCTTCAATAGCGTCAGTGCAAGAAGATCGGTTGCTGCTATAACGAGTGCACCTTGCGCATGTGCGTAATCAGCAAAAGCGGAGTAATCAACAACCTCACCAGTTGTATCTGGATACTGAAGAAGAGCGCCAAAGAATTCACCGGCATAACCGTCGCGAGCAACATGGCCGGCATCAATCTCGACAACCTTGATTCCAAGTGGTTTGGCGCGAGTAATCACGACAGCCTTAGTCTGAGGATGGAGATGTTCTTCAATCAAGAAAACAGCCTCATCGCTCATCTTTGAGGCACGGCGAGCAAGCGTCATCGCCTCTGCCGCAGCAGTTGATTCATCGAGCATGGAAGCGTTTGAGATATCTAAAGCGGTAAGTTCGCAGACCATTGTCTGAAATGCAAAGAGCGCCTCTAGTCGACCCTGCGAGATCTCTGGCTGATAGGGCGTATACGCGGTATACCAAGCAGGATTTTCTAGCACGTTGCGCTTGATGACTGGTGGCACAATCGTTCCGTAGTAACCGGTTCCAATGAGGGAACGGAAAACTTTATTCTCGGCGGCAATCGCTCGGAGTTCGCTAATAACTTCTACTTCACTCTTGCCATCGCCTAATGCGGATTCAATGACACCATTGATTGCAATATTGCTAGGAACCACATCTGCGATAAATGAAGCGAGATCTTTATATCCAAGGGCGTGAAGCATCAGCTCTTCATCGGCATGAGTTGGCCCGATATGACGATCTTCGAATGAACGATCCACAGAATCCCCTTAGTGAAAGAGAGCGGCGCGCTCTCAACTATGGGGAAATATATTGCGTATTAGCTCTTTAGGCGCCTTTAGCCTTGCGACGGAGCGAAAGTTCATCGTTACCTTCGCCACCTACCTGCTCGCCATTAAACTCTCCAGCCAAGGTTGAGAGAGAGCCCTCTACTTCGTGCCAGACTTTTCCGACTGCGATGCCAAAAACTCCTTGGCCGCCAGCAAGAAGATCGACAATCTCATCCGCACTTGCGCACTCATAAATTGAAGAGCCATCTGACATCAAAGTAATGCGCTCAAGTTCAACCACTCCCCGATTGCGGAGGTGATCGACAGCGGTACGGATGTTTTGTAGAGAGACGCCAGCATCGAGGAGGCGCTTTACAATCTTAAGAACCAAAATGTCGCGAAACCCATAGAGACGTGCAGATCCAGATCCATGTGCCGTGCGAATAGATGGCTCCACCAATCCAGTGCGAGCCCAATAATCGAGTTGGCGGTATGTAATTCCGGCAGCTGCACATGCGGTTGCGCCGCGGTAGCCAATCTGAAGTTCTTGCTCGGTCACGAGAGGGGGCTCGCTTTCATTATGGGGTGCGAGAAGGCTACAGTCTCGGTTGAGGGTTTCACTGTTCCGACACGCCCGTAACCTCTACTTGAGGTTGAGGGTTCTGAGCTCGTTAGGCGAAATCCTCTGGGTTAATCTGATCGAGAAATTCACGAAATGCCTCGACTTCTTGCTCGCTCTCCCCTGCTCCAGGCTCAGGTATATCAATGCCAGCGCTGGCGAGGAGCTCTTGGTTGACCAGGATATTGGTCTTTGTCCGTAACGCGATCGCTATAGCGTCTGAAGGTCTGAGTGAGAGTGGCGCAAGGTCTCCACCGGCATTGCGCATTAAGAGTTCAGCATAGAAAATTCCATCGCGCATCTCAGTGATGTGAATGGCCGTCAAAGATGTGCCCGTGGCAGCGAGTAGATCAACAATCAGGTCGTGGGTAAGCGGGCGTTGCGCCTTGAGTTCTTGTTGCGCAAATGCGATTGCTGTCGCCTCTACCGAACCAACCCAGATTGGAAGGAAGGTTCTTCCCTCTCGTTCCTTCAGCAACACAATAGGTTGATTGGAAGGCATCTCAATTCGGACGCCGACGACTTCAACCAGAGTGAACATTAGCGTGGGCGGTTGAGACCGCTACGAACGAGCGATGTGTGAAGTCGAACTGAGAGCGCAGCAATTTCTTTCTGTACTTCCTCAGCGCGAGCCTTCGCTTCTGTTGATTTCTGTCGCGTGAATGGTGTGATGACTTGTTCAATTAAACCAATCTCTCGATCGGCTGCTGTCTTAAAGGAACGGAGGTGGCGCGCTTCGATTCCAAATGCAGCCATTTCAGCAACTGCCTTTGCGACAGAGAGCGCATCGGCATCGTAATGACGCCCGCGCAAGGTGATAAGACCGAAGGATTCAAGCTCTACGAGCTGATCTTCGCTGACGCCAGATGCATTGAGAAGCTCTTCGCGAGAGAGGCGCATCTCAGACTGTTCGCCGAAGGTTGATGGTGCAATTTCGCCATCAACGGTTGCTAAACCAAGGCTAGGGCGCGGAACGGCAACACCCTGTGGAGTTGGCGTGAGCCCACGATCAAGGGCATCAAGATTCTCTTTGATCACTCGAAGAGGCAGATACTGGTCGCGTTGCGCCAAGAGCACATAGCGGAGTCGCTCAAGATCATTGCTGGTGAATTTACGATAACCAGATGGTGTTCGCTGAGGCTCGATCAATCCTTCTGATTCAAGAAAGCGAATCTTGGAAATCGTGATGTCAGGGAAATCCCCACGCAATTTTGAAAGTACTTCACCGATGCTTAAATAGGCACGTGCTGGAACGCTCACTTACTTCTCCCCTGATGTTGATTTACTGCTGATAAAAAGCATATGGAATTTTCCAATTTGAATCTCATCTCCAGATGCAAGGTGATGAGAAGCCTTCTGTTGATTGTTGATATATGACCCATTGAGACTTCCGGAATCAGTAAAGGTATAACCTGTACCAGTTCGCGAGATCGTTGCATGAATTCGTGAGACCGTTACATCATCGAGGAAGATGTCGCTCACCGGTGCGCGACCGATAGTTGCACCCTCTGCGGTAACTAGGAATCGTGCCCCGCGAGATGGCCCACGGTGAATAACGATCATCGCTTGTTCATCTGAACCGTTGATGATCTGGCTGAGAATCTCTCGTTCCTCAGCCGTTGATTCAGCGAATAGGCCTTCAATCGCAGAGCTAGGGGAAGAATCTGCTACTGAACGAAGACCGAGGTGAAGAGTGGAAGTGAGTTCGTGGTTCGGATGTAGCTCTTCCATCGAACACTCCCTTCTCCTGACTCACCTTCAACTTGAGGCTGACAGTAGAGAGTTAATAAAAAAATATCAAGCGGGAGATTAGCCAGTAATTGCGGCGTACTCGGCTGCGCTCAACAGGGATGTCGGTTCGCCACTTACTGAGATTTCTGCCAACCAACCGGCGCCATATGGGTCAGAGTTGACAAGTTCTGGAGTATTTGCAAGTACATCATTGACAGCCACGACGGTGCCGGTCACTGGAGAGAAGATCTCAGATACTGACTTTGTAGATTCCACTTCCCCGCATACCTTGTCAGCGATGACTGAATCTCCAACCTTTGGCATCTGCACATAGACAATGTCACCGAGCGCTCCTTGCGCGAAATCAGTGATACCCATGCGAATTGTTCCTGCTGTTGCAGTACTTGCAACCCACTCATGCTCTTTTGTGTATTGAAGCTCTGCAGGAATCTGTGACATGGCGTCCTCTTCTATCTAATGAAATATTTAATCGCGAATACTGGAACGGACTCTAATACTTTTCATCGCTGTGCGGAAATATGAAACACCGGTAAAGAGGTAGAGCGCGACCCCCCAGAGAGCAAAAGCCCACCCGAAGATGTAGGCGAGTGTGCCATACCAAGAGTCACTCAGGGCAAGGAGAAGAAATGGAAATGCGTAGAGAAGATTGAAAGTCGCGGCCTTTCCCAGATATGTAACCTGAAGTGGCGGTTGACCCTTGCGGGTAAGTACGAGAGTGACTGCAGCTAACGCGAGGTCGCGACCGAGGAGCGCGACGATGATCCAGAAGGGAATCGCCTCTCTTATGTAGAGAACCACCAGGGTTGCCACAATATAGATTCGATCGATGAAGGGGTCTGCGAGTTCACCAAAACGAGAGGTCTGATTCCATGCCCGTGCGAGCTTTCCGTCGAGATAATCGGTAACTCCCCCGATGGCCAGAACGAGAATTGCCCAACCATCGCTGCGCTGATCGAGAGCGAGCCAGATAAAGAGCGGTACCCCTAGACCTCTCAGGGCGGTGAGCGCGTTGGGAATCGTCAGATACTGACTCACTCCTTATCGCGCTCCTTAACTCGAATCGCAACCTGGACCGGAGTGCCAGGGAAACCGAACTCCTCACGGAGACGGCGCTCAATAAAGCGACGGTAAGAGGCCTCAATCCAGCCTGAAGAGAAGACGACAAATTTCGGTGGAGCGATTCCAGCTTGAGTCGCGTAGTAGACCTTCGGCTGCTTTCCACCGCGTACTGGAGGTGGAGTCGCGCCAATGAGTGCCCCTAAGAAGGAGTTGAGTTTTGATGTTGGTACGCGCTTCTCCCAAGAGCTCAGCGCAGTGCGAAGTGCTGGTGCAAGTCGATCACGATGCCAGCCGGTCTTCGCTGCGACATTGACTCGTTGTACCCATTCGATATGACCAAGGTGGCGATCTAACTCTTTCTCAAGTTGTTCGCGGCGATCTTCATCGACGAGATCCCATTTATTGAGAACTAGAACCATCGCCTTACCGGACTCTTCAACCATCGAAATAATGCGCAAATCTTGCTCGGAAATCGGAACTGACGCATCGAGGACTAACGCCACACATTCGGAACGTTCTAACGCAGTCTGCGTACGAAGAGTTGCGTAGTAATCAGTGCCAGAAGCCTGGTTGGCACGCTTCTTGATTCCCGCGGTATCAACAAAGCGCCAGATCTGACCGCCGATTTCAATGAGCGAATCAACTGGATCGCGTGTGGTTCCAGCAACGTCATCAACAATCGATCTATTCTCACCGGCAAGAGCGTTAAGCAAGCTTGATTTGCCAACGTTAGGACGGCCAATAAGTGCGATACGACGATAACCATCCTGCGTCTGAGCACGACCTACCTCTGGAAGCGAATTCACTATCGTGTCGAGCAAATCTCCAGAACCACGACCATGTAATCCCGATACAAAATGCGGTTCGCCGAGACCAAGATTCCAAAGCGCATGTGCATCTGCTTCGTCGTGATCGCCATCGACTTTGTTAGCAACAAGAATAGTTGGCTTCTTTGCTTTGCGAAGCTCTTGAACCATTACATCGTCTTCATCTAGTGCACCAACTTGTGCATCAACAACAAAGGCGAGAATGTCTGCCTCTTCCATTGCGAGCTCTGCGCCGGCAGAAATTGCAACCGATATTCCGTCAGGACGCGACTCCCATCCGCCGGTATCCATCACGATAAAGCGACGACCGCCCCACTCGCATTCGTATTGAACGCGATCGCGGGTAACACCAGGTGTATCTTCAACGATTGCTTCGCGTCGACCAATAAATCGATTGATCAGCGTTGACTTACCAACATTTGGTCGACCAAGAATTGCAACAATCGGAAGCCCGAGCAAAGATCGCTCGACGAGTAACTCCCACACGCGTTCGATAGTCTCTTCCAGATTGAGTTCGGTACTGTCAATATGAACAGCGTCAGATGCCATTGTCAGTGGACTTGCTTTACGTGTGGAGTCAATCTCATCACGCGAGGTTAGTGATTCTGCCACCACCTCAGTCGAGAGATTAGAGTCTCCGATCTCATTTTCCCGGCGAGCAGTGCGCGCATCAATATCAGCAGTTAAATAAACTTTTAAAGCTGCATCCGGCGCTACCACCGTTCCGATATCGCGACCTTCGACCACAATTCCACGTTCTGCTTTTTCAATAATTGATCTCTGTAGTTGCAGAAGCTCGGATCGAATCTCAGGCATTGCAGCAATTGCTGAAACTTTATTTGTGACATTGAGAGTACGTATCTCTTCCGAGATGTTCCTGTCACCGAGAAAAATTTCCGGTTTCTTAGGATCGGCGCTGAAGGAAATTCTCGTGGTCGAAATCTTGCTGAGAATATCTTTTGCGTCATCACTCTTGATTTCTAGAGCGACCAAGGCAACGGCGCGATAGAGAGCTCCTGTGTCGAGATAATTCCATCCCGCCCTCAGCGCAATACCTCTCGAAGTAGAAGATTTTCCGGCGCCGCTTGGGCCATCAAGTGCTACAACAATCATCTATCGGACCCACACCTTTCTTCTTCACTTATCCTGCTCATCGATTTCACGATTTATCTACAAAAATTGATCAATAAATCTTGAGGTAATTGTCTCGCACTAATCTTGGAAGATTCACCAACTAACGAGGTGAGTGGGCTCTCCATCCCTTTTCTACAAGATGCTGATGAAGTTTCTCTGCATCACTCTTTGAAAGTGCCAAGGTGATTAAGCCAGTGAATTGCTCTGGCGAGTGCTCAATTGTTAAATCTTCAACGTTAACCTGGGCAGAAGCGCACTCATCGAAGAGCGCTGCGAGTTGACCAGGTTTATCTTCAATGACGACAGGCAGGAAGGTGTAATTACGAGCGACGCCGCCATGTTTTCCAGGAATCATCGAACGTCCACGATTGCCGCTCTTGATGAACTCCTCTATAGCATCGGGATTTTCAAGCGCCGATGAAAGGTCGGTCAAATCTGTAATCACTCGATCGAGAATAGGCTTAATAGCCTGCGCATTGGCCGAGATGATTTCTCGCCATATCGCGGGATGAGATCCGGCGATCCGGGTTGTGTCGCGAAGCCCACTGCCGGCAAGGTCGAGCCACTCGGCTGGAGCGCCCTCTAATATTGCAGCGAGAGCTGAACTCATAATCTGTGGAAGATGAGAGACCAGGGCAACCGCCAGATCATGTTCTGCGATAGGCATGTCGATCAGATGCGCTCCGCAAATCTCAATTAACTCTCTTCCGGCGGCGATCAGCTCTGGGGTGACGCCTGAGGAGTCGATAATCCATGGCCGCCCTTGAAAAAGATCACCGCGAGCTGATTGTGCTCCCCCCACCTCGCGGCCAGCCATGGGATGAGTCGGCAAGAAGTAAGACATATCGAGCCCCAAAGCTGATACCTCAAGTACAGGATTAACTTTCACACTAGATATATCTATAAACCCCAAGTTAAGACCTTGTTCAATTTCTGCCTTAATGACCGATGAAATTGTTGACAGTGGCGAAGCAATCAGCGTCAAATCCACTGGGGTGTCACCAGCTGCCTCCCCCACCAAATCTTGCGCAAGGGCGGCGGCGGCTGGATCAATATCGGACATCGTTACCTTGATGCCCTTCATCGCTAAAGCGAGGGCAATTGAAGAGCCAATAAGACCAGATCCGACTATGCGAATATGCGAGAGGGCCATCTATATCTCTCTACTGCGCGATATCGCGTCGGAGCGCCTTGGCGCCTGCGAGGTAGATATGAGAAATGTCGCTGGCCTTTACTTCACTCTCGACGGTGACCATTGCGCGAACCACTCTCGGCAGCGCGCCTACGACGTCGATCTCGACCGCGCAGAGCAGAGGGGTAGCTTCAAAACCAACCTCACGTGCGGCAGCAGCCGGGAAGGCCGCGTTGAGATCCGGGGTGGCGGTCAAGATAACCGAGATAACTTGCTCTACCGCTAAGCCATTGGCTTTGAGAATCTCAGAGAGAAGCTCCTTCGTTCCAGCAGAGATAGCCTCAGTGGAGTTGGCCTCCACTTGAATAGCTCCCCTTATTGCGCGCACTGACATGTGGAAATCATACCCTTTCACAGCTTTCTTACTGTTGTTTTCAAAACCTTTTATCGATAAAACACTAAAAACTTAATCTTCTAATTCGAGCTTTTCCCAGAGATCCATTTAAGAGAAACTCAAGTGTTCCCACACTCGCAAAATCGATAAATAAATATTTCAACCACCTTTTCGAGCGTAACATTATCGATAAAACGATTATAATACGGACACTTTATTAATAATCGATAAATAGGTTTATGTGCAAATACATGTAGTGTCGATTTAAGGTTTTAAATCTAAGGCGTTTTGTAAGTTAAACAATTCTCCGTCATTGAGATCTCGCCATCGTCCTAGCGGTGTTTCTCCGAGAGAGATCGGGCCAAACTTGGTGCGGATCAATCGAAGAACCTCAATACCCATTGCCTCCATCAGTCGGCGAATGATGTGATATCGGCCCTCGTGAATCGTTACTTCGAGCCAGGTAGGAGAGAGTTGCTTGTAATCGAGAACTCTCGCCATTCCATCCTCTAGCTCGACTCCATTGCGAAGGGTCTTCTCGACTCCCTGCGGGAGCTTGCCATCAAATTCAATGATGTAGGTCTTTTCCAGTCCGAAGGACGGGTGGGTTGCACGGAAGGTTAAATCGCCATCATTGGTGAGGAGAATTAGCCCTTCGGAATCCTTATCGAGACGGCCAACGTGAAAGAGGCGTTCGGTTCGAAGATCGATGAAATCTGCCAAAGAAGGGCGACCATCTGGGTCGTACATGGTAGACAAAACACCTCTAGGTTTATGAAGCGCTAAATAAGTCTTAGTCATTTGTTGAGTAATTGTCTCACTATCAACTTCTACATTAACCTTCTCGGGGTCGAATTTGGCGCCAAGCTCTCGGATGACTCGGCCATCGACCATGACTCTTCCAGAGATGATGAGATCGTCCGCTCCCCTACGGGAGGTGACGCCAGCATCTGCGATTATCTTATTGAGGCGAATTTCTGCCATGAGATTCTTCCATTCTGCGGCTATCCATTAACGACAGTCAGCGTGAGTAGCCCGAGCAATCCGGGGTGGAAGAAGTGTAACGGAGAGACTAGTCGGTGAGCGAATCGAGGATCTCGTCGAGACCATCGATATCTGGCAGATGAGGTGCCAGCGGTGGAAGATCCTCGAGCTTGTTAAGGCCGAGACGCTCAAGGAAGTAGCTCGTCGTCTTATAGAGGATCGCGCCGGTCTCGTTCTCGATGCCATATTCATCGACTAGACCACGCGTAATAAGGGTCTTCATTACCGCCTCAACGTTGACTCCGCGGATTGCAGAGACCCGAGCTCGTGAAACTGGCTGGCGATAGGCAATTACCGCAAGAGTCTCAAGTGCTGCCTGTGTGAGGCGATTCTGCTGACCATCGAGAACAAACTTTTCGACTACGGAGCTGAACTCAGGCGAACTATAGAAACGCCATCCACCATTGATTGCCTTTAGAGTAAATCCCCGATCCTGATAGGAGCTCTGAAGGCGCTCAAGGGCATCGACCACCTGATCGACTGTGACCTCCAAGACTGAGGCGAGCGTCAACTCCGTTACCGGCTCATCAACGACCATGAGGATTGCTTCGATTGAACGACCAAGGGTCGCCTCATCATAAACATGCGAGAGTTGACCCTCAGATGGCTCTGTAACGGCCTCAATAGCCTCTAGATCTGGACTCTCCGCTACAGGAGAAGTTTCTTCACTCATCGTCGCTCTCGCTCTCATTCTCGTTCTTAACACTACTCTCACCAGGGGTAGAACCCTCTAGGTCCGGTTGAGAGTCTGCCACTACTGAACCCTCAACCTCCTCTTCAGGGTATTGCTCGCTGACAGGGATATCGAATTCAGCGGATGCAAGTACTTCACCCTCGTCCGAACCAACCCAACTAATTTGAAGTTCACCCAGCGCGACAACTTGTTCGAATCGCAAGGCGCCTTGGCGATAGAGATCTAGGAGTGCGAGGAATCGCGCCACCACGACCAGCGTCGAGTCAGCCTCTTGAATAAGGGCCCTAAAGCTCACTGTACGACCCTTTCGAAGGACCTCAACCACCAATCGGGACTCCTCTGTCACGCTTACTAAGGCGCTATGGAGGTGTTCTACGGCGACCACTGGAGCCACCTTAGGCGTGAGAACGCGGTCGGCAATGGCAGCAAATCGCTCTGGCCCAACACCGATCAGGACCTCTGGCAAGAGGCTTGAGAGGGTTGGGTCAAGGGCTACAACACGTGGGAAGGACTTATCGGCCGCCGCTATCGCCTCTTGGAAGTTGGCAGCTATCTCTTTAAATGCTCGGTACTGCAGAAGGCGGGCGAAGAGGATATCTCGCGCCTCTAAGAGGGCTAGATCTTCTTCATCCTCGATTTCACCGCTCGGTAGCAGGCGAGCTGCCTTCAAATCGAGCAAGGTCGCCGCGATGACGAGGAACTCGGTTGCCTGATCTAGTCGCCAGCCCTCTCCAGAGGCTTCTAGAGCGCGGATAAAAGAGATAAATTCATCGGTTACAAGGCTGAGAGAGACTTCGGTGATATCGAGCTTATGCCGTGAAATCAGTTGGAGAAGTAGGTCGAACGGTCCATCAAAATTGTCGAGGTGGACCTGGAATTGACCCTCTTTACCCGACTCTGGGGCCGTTTCCGGAAGTGAGTCCGGCTGTGAGTCCGGCGCTGCCTCCGAGAGGGGCTCGATGGCAGGCTCGCTCTCGCCCATCGCCACGCTCTCAACAATATCCACGCGCGAACCATACTTGGTCTAGTTGCATGCATGCGCATTTCCAGCGTAGAGTCGCGTCAATTGAGAAAGAGGTTTGACGCTTGAACGCTAAATCGACATTTGAAGATGATGTGGTGACTGCTGCCGCTCTCTTCGGAGGAACTCCGCAAAACTTCCCACTTCCGGCTCCCATCACAGAGCATGGACAAGCGAAGGTCATTTCAATCTTCAACCAGAAGGGTGGGGTCGGAAAGACGACAACCACTATCAGTCTCGGAGCTGCTCTTGCAGAACTTGGTCGCCGCGTCCTCTTGGTCGACTTCGATCCACAAGGCGGTCTCTCACTTGGATTGGGCGTTAATGCACACCGCCTCCCATTAGAGAACACCGTGTACTACGCGCTCTTGGCTCCCGATGCAAATATCGATGAGATTGTTCTTAAATCCTCCGTCGCAAACTTAGATTTCTTACCTGCGAACAAAGACCTCGTTGGTATTGAAATGAAGTTATCTAGCGATATCTCAGGCCACCTTTATTTGAAGAAGGCGCTCGCACCATTGCGCAATGAGTACGACGTTATTTTGATCGATTGCCAACCAACTATGGGACGACTTGCCATCAATGCTCTCGTTGCATCTGATGAGATCATCGTTCCAATGCAATGTGAAAACTTTGCAATGCATGGCTTTATCGAACTCTCCGAGAACATCGGCAAAGTACGCGAGGTTTACAACCCTGACCTCAAGCTCATCGGAATCATCGCGACCATGTTCGATAAGAAAACACTTCACAATCGAGAGGTGATCTCACGCATTATTGAAGGACATCCAGGGGTCGTTTTCGACACTTTGATCTCTAAATCTATTCGCTTCTCTGAAGCGACCGTGGCAGGAGAGCCAATCACAGCATATGCAACATCTTCCGCAGGTGCACAGTCCTATCGACGACTTGCACGTGAACTAATTTCCCGAGGAGGCGCACGATGACACGTAGAGCAAGTTTGCCTGGAGCAGATGAATTGTTCCGAAATAACGCACCGTCACTCTCCGCGGTTCGAGAAGTAGCGGTAGAGCCAGCGATTGCACAACCAAGCGTCGCTGCACCTGTCACTACCTCAGCACCTAAGGCGAAGAAAGGTGTTCGCTCGATTCCTCGACGACGAGTAACTCAGGCGGATAAGTCTCCTTCTGGTCGAGAACGTCATGATGAAAAAATCACGGTCTACCTATCACCTGATGAGCTTTTCGATCTTGATCAAGCACGCCTCATGCTGCGCGGCGACTTAGGTTTGGCGGTCGATCGCGGTCGAATTGTGCGCGAGTCAATCGCGGTCATCATTGCTGACCTTGAATCAAAGGGAGAACAGAGCATTCTTGCTCGTAGATTACGTGGTCTTTAACCAGAATTAAGATCGA
>JACCDH011387969.1_pt1 | contig 24004 bp, 24 predicted proteins | sample 7442481 | NCBI WGS metagenome assembly JACCDH01 (sample SAMN15323433, study PRJNA562643) | freshwater metagenome | isolation source: river surface water | place: USA:Blue River Watershed | collected 2017-08-15
AAACTATCGCGGCCTGTACGATTGCGTACCACGAGCGTAACAAGGTATGAGCCTGTATCAGTAAAGGTATAACGGAAGTTACGAGTAACACCTGCTTGTTGGTAGCAACCATAAGTAGGAACACAATTGGTAGCACCAGGTAAGCCTTCAATGCGCCAGTAATCAGCACTATCACCGGTAGAAGTATTAACGAAAGCATACGGGCTATTTACCCAAACCGTATCTATACCTTTATCGTAAGCGAAGTTAGCGATTGGATTGAACAATAAAGGATTACCACCACCACCAGGAGTAGACGCAAACGTTAAACGCATGTTACAACGTGTTGTTGTTGGTGTTACTGTTAAAGCTGAACCACAAACACCTGAAGCGTCAGTTTGGTATAACATAGCAGAGTTGAACGTGGTTGTAGAATTAAACACACTAGCATTACTTGATCCAGTCCAAGCCACATCATTGTTACAAACTTCAACAACAATGTTGGATGTACCATCCCAAACGAAAGGAGTTGAAAATGTATGTAAATTCCATCCTAAAGTTGGGGTGAAAGTAGCTGCGTAAAACACCTGGGTTAAACCGGTTTCCCATGCACCCGTGAATGCATTATAGGTAACATGTTTTAAGCGGATGTAGGTTTCTTTGTAACCACCGGCAGGAGTTGAATTAAGTGCAGCTACATTAAATCCTAAAGAGGTAATAGGTGCAGATGCTGTGATACCTAATGCGTTCAATTCTGATTTTAGAATAAGAAACTGTTGCTTTGACCCCCAAAAATAATTTTGATAAGGACAAGGTAACGCTTGGTTGGTATTAGAAGATGTTCCTGTACCAACATCAACAATTTGGGCCGATAGAGTACCTGCACTAAATAGCACAAGCATCAATACTGCCAACGATTTGAATTGATGTAAGAATTTATTCATATGATTTAAATTATTGTTTGTCGAATTGCGTAATATCAAATATATAAATTTTTCTGTAAAAAACACACTCATTTAACGTGATTCACTCATGGCCGCTAAAATCTGCCAAATAGCCGCAAATTCAACACAATCAAGGGAATTAGAATAATATTAAAAATATCGACTTCGGATTATTTAAGTTTTATTAAGAATTTTATGGTCGGAAATCAGGGTTTGATACAAAATCGTAATCATCCAATGTTTTCAAAAAATTGATTAAATCTTGCTTCTCTTGATTTGTCAAATTCAGACCACCGTGAGGAAAGTGCTTACGAATAACCTCATCAGTATTCGGACCATCTTTAGTTTGTGAATTATAGAATTCTACAACCTCCTCTAACGTATTAAATCTACCATCGTGCATGTAAGGGGCTGTAAAAGATAAATTACGTAATGATGGTGTCTTGAACAACCCCATGTCAGAGGCCTTACCTGTTATCGCTCCTAACCCCTGATCTGTTAAAACAGAATCAAGACCATTATTTCTAAACTTGAAATCTGTAAACAACGGATTGAACTCATTACCATGACAATGGAAACAATCTCCTTTCTCGGTAGAAAAAATAGCTAGACCGTTTAACTCAGAATCAGTTAGTTGAACTTCACCTCTTTTGTATTTGTCGAATTTTGAATTACTTGAAATGAGTGTTCTCTCAAACTGAGCGATCGCATACATGACTAAACGCATGGTAATACTATCTGTACCAAAAGCACTTTTAAAGAGAGGTGGATATACCGATGATTGACGAAGTTCTTGAACTAATTCTGCTAAGTCCTGATTCATCTCCTTTGGATCTGTTATCGGCCCTAAAACCTGATCTTCAACAGTAGCTTTTCTTCCATCCCAAAAATAACGGTGTACATCAGGTAATAACACATCAGCCCAAGCAAAGTTAAAAAGAGGCATTGCGTTTCTCCCACCAAGCAAGCCATTTACTCCCGAACTAAATGCCTTAGTATCCGAAAAAGCGTGGTCGGGTGAGTGACACGAACTGCATGAGATGGTATTATCAGCGGAGAGTATTTTATCGTAAAAAAGCTTTTTACCAAGTGCAATTCCTTCCACTGTAAGAGGATTATCAGTTGGTATTTTCAACTTAAGCCAAATAGCTGAATTCCACTTTGGGTATACCAAAGTATAAGGTGTTGCCTTGAAGGTATCTTTTGGTGCAATTGTAGCAGGTGGATCAATAACTTCATCTTTCGTGCATGAATAGAACGAAACGAAAAACAAAATGAAGGCCGTAAAAAAAAGATACTTTAATCTCATGATGTTATTGAACAGATGTAATTCGGAATGAACCGTTCGCTATATTATCTCTAAGCTTAGGAACATCAACGTTTGTTGCCGTATGAATATCTATTGAATTTGTCTCTAAACTATAATTGAATGGACTCACAAAAATATCAGCCACGTTAAATTCGGTATTTAAAGTAATTGTCGAACCTGATTTTTTTAAAGACGTTAGCGGTAGTTCAACAGCTGGTAAATTTACATCGCCACCAATATCAAAAGTAAGGGATCGATTACCTGAACAACGACCTTTCATTCGGAAAAATACGTAACCGGTTGCCCAAGTCCAATACATGCCATATGCAGGACTAAGCTCACCCTCATGAGCACCCGTGCTGTTGGCCAAACTATCTACTCCAACTAAGAAACGAATTTTACTATATGTACCTGCGGGCACATTATTCAGTAACAATTGTTTTGATGCAGCATCCGTTTCTTCTATCAAATCATAATTACCCAAATTTACCCATTGATTGTTTTCGTTGAATAAAGAAACATTGGTCAAGTAATAACTCAGTTCTGTTACTTTCAACGAATCTCCTAAACCGGTTAAGTAAAATTTATTTAGCTCAAAAGGGACTGAAGTACCAGTGTTAAAAACATGGGTTATTGGCATACTCAACGTTCCACTTGCTGTAAATTTCAATCCACTATAGTTTTCTTCAACTACCGGATCGTTTTTCTTTTCACTAGTGCATGAACCAAATACCATTATGCTACCAAGTAGGAGTGCTAAAATTTTAACTTTCATGAGTTGTGTATTTATTTGACATTCAAATATAGTTAATTTGCACTCTTAAAATTTACTTAAATGGCAAGTTTTGATATCGTAAACAAAATTGATTTGCAACGCATTGATAATGCGATAAACACCGCAATAAAAGAGCTCGTTAATCGCTACGATTTAAAGGACGAGGAATGTGAAATTGAACTTGACAAGAAGAGCAAATCAGTGAGCCTTAGGGCTAAACAAGAAATGGCTATAAAAAGCTTAATTGATATCGTATTAAGTAAATTCACAAAACAACAGCTCGACCCTCGTATACTCGATTTGAGCAAGGATGTTACTCCGAGTGGTAAACATGTATATCAAACACTTCCAATTAAAGAAGGTTTAGACAAAGAGACGGCAAAGAAAGTGGTGAACTTTATTAAGGATGCTAAACTAAAGGTGCAAGCCAGCATTATGGATGACCAGGTAAGGGTAACGAGTAAGAGTATTGATGAATTGCAAGCAACTATAAGCAAAGTGCGTGCTCATGATTTTGAAGTACCTTTGCAATTCGATAACATGAGAAGCTAGCTACATCCAACCTTTACGTTTAAACCAAGAGTAAATTAGCAAGGTTATAGCTAACATAAACCCAAGTACCGCTGGATAACCCCAAGTTTGATCCAACTCAGGCATAAACTTGAAATTCATGCCATATACTCCAACAATGAATGTAGTGGGTAAGAAAAATGCGGTAAATACCGTAAGTGTTCGCATCACTTCATTGGTACGTTGTGAAGAAAGAGAAATATAAATATTGAGCAAATTGTTAATGTCATCGTAGTTGGACTCAATGCTTGTATCCACCTTTATGTAGTAATCTTTCATATCTTGATAGATAGGCTTTGCCTTGAAGGTGGGTGCCAGAGCGGCCAAATGAATAATTACATCGTGCGTTAGGTTTGATATTTTACGAATGGTATAAATTTTTCGTTTTATCTGATACAAACTCTGAATGAGATCGGGAATACGCTTTTTCAAGAAAATTCTGCTCTCAAAAAAATCAATATCAGCCTCTAGTTTCTGGTTTGGAGCTTCGTAGGTGAGTAAAACAGCTTTCATAATCTTACATACCACCTCATAAGCATTCATGCCCGATTGTTTTGCGTATTTATTCATCATTTCCTCGTATGCAGGAAAAGGCTTGCGATGAATAGTCAGTACCAAATCCTTACGCATGAATACGGATAGCTTTCTGCTTAATTGTTGAATTCCATCAGCATTCTTATCCGCGTTTACATCGTAGTACCTGCAAATCATAAACTCCAACTCATCAAATTGTTCAAATTTAGGAAGGTGTTCAGGCTGCATCACATCCTGCCAAGCCGATGGATGAAAATTGTAATCTCTTTGTAAGTTTTTTAACTCATCCTCTGTAGGGTTCTCCACGTCAATCCAAGTAAATACGGAGTCTTCGGTGGTTTTTATGATGCGCTGCATACATCAAAGATATCTTTTTTTGAAAAACGAAAACCAAAATACCAATTGTTACGTTTATCTCATTGCAATCTTTTCATAATTGTGGGGGTATTGATTTCAATACCATTAAACTCGGCCTGTGGGGGGCCGAGTTTTTCTTTTATCCCCCTCCTATTTCAAATAACATTCTTATATTCGGGCGTTGAAATCTATTCATGAATAAAACGACTAAATCTTATACCTTTATAACGCTTCTTCTCTCCCTCTTCTTGGCTATTTCAACGCAAAGCTATGCCCAGAAATACGAAATAAGAGATGGCGACACCATTAATAGAATTGACAAAGACGGCAAGAAACAAGGTTTTTGGCGACTTTTTTGGCCAAATGGCGATTTAAAATACGAGGTATTTTACGAGAATGGAGAGATGGAAGGGCTTGAAATTAGGTACTATGATGCTCAAGATTGTATTGAGTTTAGTAATACTTACAAAGACGGGATGTTGTACGGACCAAGTGTAACATTTTACCCAAACTGTAGCACCAAAGTGGAAGAGATGTATGTTGCAGGTAAAAAGCAAGGCTATGAACGTACTTATGACGAGAACGGCTTTTTACTTACAGAAGCAAAATTTGAGAAAGGTGAATTGGACGGAAGTTATGCCCATTTTGATAAAAAAGGCTATGTAACTTATGAATCACCCACTAAGGAAACTACGCTAAAGTTTGATAAGTTTTTGACAGGTGAGTACAAGATTAAAGACTCTACTATTTTTAAAGTTTTTGAGCGAAACAAAGAATGGAAAAAAGTATTGCTGGTGGTTGATATGACCGGTAGTATGTTCCCTTATATTGGCCAGCTTTTGGTTTGGTTTAAGAAAAATATTGAAGGAGAGAAGATTAAGTATTATGCGTTATTCAATGATGGAGATAATTTGCCCGACAATAAAAAACCTATAGGCAATACAGGTGGGGTTCATCCGTTTGAGGCTAAAGATTATAAGAAGTTTAAAAAGGACTTGGAAGATGTACGCAAAATGGGTGAAGGTGGAGATGATCCCGAGAATGACTTAGAAGCTATCTTGAAAGCCATGACCGCCTATCGGGATTACCAAGACATTGTACTTATTGCCGATGACAGTGAAATACGTGACATGAGTTTATTGAAGCGCATTCGTAAACCTGTACATATTGTTCTTTGTGGAACAAAGCGAGGGATTAATCAGCAATACCTTAAATTAGCCGTTGCTACTAAAGGTAGTATCCATACCACCAACAGCGATGTATACATCAAGAAATTAAAGGAAGGCGATGAGGTGATGATTGAAAACTTTTTATTCATTTTTGAAGATGGACAGCTCAATCAATACGAGCAATAACATGATTCAACACCCCGATGATATAACACCTCTGATGGGGAAGAAATCAATAGAAAACATTTTCTTCAAAAAACACTTACGTCAATTTAAAAGCGTTGATGTTGATGCTCGAATTCATCAACTCTATCAATCTGTTTCTGCACAAATAGATTGCACTGAATGCGGTAATTGTTGTAAAAAACTTGAACCCGGATTAGAATCGAAAGAAATTGAACGACTTGCTCAACAAAAAAACTTAGCAGCTGAAACATTTAAAGAGTTGTTTGTAGCCTTTGATGGCGAAGCTCAATTTTTAAAAACTAAACCATGCATGTTTTTAGCTGATTGTAAGTGCACCATTTATGAGCACAGACCAGCTGCGTGCGCAGGTTATCCTCATTTAGATGGAACAGATATGAAGTACAAAAGCAGCATGTGGAGCAATTATGCACTCTGTCCAATTGTATTTAACGTGCTCGAAGCACTGAAAAAAGAACTTCACTTTTCGTATGGCAACTAACGAGAGCTTTGAGACATACATAAAGCGTATCGGAGGTAAAAAAATCGAAAGTGATGATACGCCTTTTCAAGTATTCAGTATCTCTTCATCATCACTTCTTATTCATTATCCCAATGCAAAAAATAATGCCGCTATCTCTCCTACTTTTTTTTGCGATTGGTTGAATACCCATCAAAAAGATGGCATAAAAATTATTCATGTTTGGCATGATAGATGGGCTACACAACCCGAACTTATTATCAATAGAATTCAGTCATTGCTTGGCAAAAACAAACGTGTATTTGCTAGACAAACAGAGGTAGTAAGACTTGATAAAAAAACTGCTGATTCATTTTTAAATCAACACCATTTACAAGGCAGCACTCAAGCTTATTATAAACTTGGTTTGATGCATCAACATGAATTAATAGCTGTAGCAACTTTTAGTAAAGCACGCACCATGTATGACGGGCCTGTTTACTACCGAAGTTATGAACTAGAGCGATTTGCAACCAACCCTCAGTTAAATGTAGTTGGTGGCCTAAGCAAACTCATCAAACATTTCTGCGAACTTACCTCAGCCAAACATATCATGACTTATGCTGATAGAGATTGGAGCGATGGAAACAGCTATTTAAAAATTGGTTTTAAGTTGCATGAACTAACTTCACCACAACTATTTTGGGTTGATAAAGAAACACAACAACGTTTTTTCGCTAAAGAAATTGAAGAAAAAAATGAAACATTGTTACCCGTTTATAATACCGGAAGTTTAAAGTTTATTTGGGATAACAGATGAGTACTAAACCCAATATCATAGTTATACTTGGACCAACCGCAAGCGGAAAAACAAAGTTGGCAGCTCATTTAGCGTATCAGCTAAACAGTGAAGTAATTAGTGCCGATAGCAGGCAGGTATATAAACACATGGATATTGGAACCGGAAAAGATTATGCAGATTATATCATTCATGACACTCCCATTTCATATCACTTAATTGATTTAGTTGAACCCGGAAGTAAGTATCACTTGCATCAATATCAACAGGATTTTAGTGTATGTTTTAATCGATTGCAAGAAGAAGGGAAAACGCCAATTTTATGTGGAGGCACCGGTTTGTATTTGCAAGCGGTACTGAATGATTTTAAATTTTCTGGTGTTCCTAAAAACGATCCGTTAGTTCAGTCAATATCCGGCTTATCGCATGAAGAATTGATACATTATTTCAATCAAATGGCAGTAACCTCATACACTACACTAGCCGATTTGAGTACACACAAGAGATGTTTACGTGCGATCGAAATTAACAATTATTTGCTCCACCATGATTTCAATCCTTCCTCGTCAACATCCATTCAACCGTTAATAATTGGCATCAACCCATCTCGAGAAATACGTAACAAACGAATAGAAATTAGACTTAAAAACAGATTATCGAACGGACTGATTGAGGAAGTAGAATCATTGTTGGCAAAGGGGTTAACTCATGATGAATTGCGCTACTATGGATTGGAATACAAATTTGTATCTATGTATTTATGTGATGAATTATCGAAAAATGAGTTAGAGGAACGTCTTAAAATTGCCATCCATCAATTCGCCAAACGCCAAATGACTTACTTCAGAAAAATGGAACGAGATGGCTTTCAGATTTATTGGTTAAATGGAGATGAACCGTTTGAGGTTCTGCTACAACAAGCATTACAATTCATAAAATCAAACTTATAAGTACCTTTGCTGCATGGCTGGTTGCGGTTATGTTTGTCCACAATGCGAAGGAAGAGGATTTACCGAAGATGGTAATCCTTGCGATTGGTGTGCTGCTCCAACAGTATCAACTTCAACAACAGACCAGGTGATGATTACCAACGAGCAATGGTTAAAAGAGGTACACGAAGGAAAATGCTGTTCGGATGAGTGAAGAATTTAAATACTATGCGATATATAAGCCACACGGCTATTTGAGTCAGTTTATTTGTGAGCATAACAATAAAAAATTACTTGGCGATATTTTCAAAGTAGAAGCTAATGTAATGCCAATTGGCCGATTAGATGAAGATAGCGAAGGTTTATTGATACTAAGTAACAACGGAAAGCTGCATCAACATTTGTTAGCTCACCGCGTTGAAAAAGAATATTGGGTATTGGTAGAAGGAGATGTGACTGATGAGACTATAAAACAACTTGAGGAAGGTGTGAGCATATCGCATCAAAGTAAACTTTATCAAACAACTCCTGCCAAAGTTAAAAGATTAACAGTAGTTGATTTCCCCGAACGCTATCCAAGAGTTCGCTATCACAAATACAAACCACATACCTGGTTAAGCATAACACTAACGGAAGGTAAATACAGACAAGTGCGAAAAATGACGGCTGTAGTTGGGCATCCTACCCTGCGTTTAGTTCGCATGCGCATAGGGCAATTTTCTATCCATACCCAGACTCCCGTTGGAAGCATCCAAGAACTTAACACAGCGGCTATCCCGCACCTTTTCAACTTTCATGTGTAAACCACATATTATTTCTATATTTGATAAACTAAACGTTTCATCATGAAAAAACTATTACTTGCTTTCTTAGTGGCTTTTAGCTCATTTAGCATAGATGCTATTGCACAATGCACTCCGGATCCTAACTTAAGCTACACCGGTTTCTCGCCTGCTAATTTACCTCCGGCATACACTGATGCCCCATATAGCCAAACATTGAGTTTTCATGCAACCAAAGACACTACCATTTTTTTCAATGGAAGCTATTATCCCGTAACTATCGACTCGGTCATACTGATGTCAATTAATGGAATTCCTTCCGGTTATTCATATCAATGCTTAAATGGTTGCGTTATTCAAGGCGGACAAACAGGATGTGCATTATTAAGTGGAAGTGCGGATACTACTAAGATTGGAAGCTATCCAATCACTACTTATGTAATGACGTATTATCACTTAACACAAGTTCCAACTAGTACTTTTAATCGTATTGACTCCTCAAGTTCATTTACCTTCCGTATTTATCGCACTACAGGTATAAATGATGTTTTAAACAAACGTGGGCCAATTGGAATCAAAGCCTATCCAAACCCTGCACAAGATTATGTTCGCTTCGATTTATCAGGTATGAAAGCAAACTCACAAGGAACTATCATGGTGTATGATGCGTTGGGTAGAGAACTTGCTCAAACTGAATTTTTCAATAACACCGCTTACGAGTTGAATATAGCCGCATTTAAAACCGGTATGTATAAATGTAAGATTGTTTCTGAAAATGAGGTGTACTACACTTCATTTATCAAAGAATAGCATTAGTTAACTTCTAATAATTAGGCCGCAACATTATGTTGTGGCCTTTTTCATTTACAATCTGCAGCGAAGCTGCAACGTATATGTCCGTGGAGCATCCATACGGGCCGGTCGTGTAGCATATTCCAAATTCATCAGGTTAGCTACAATAAAGCTAATGGTAACGGTTGGGCTCACATTTACGCCAATACGTGCTTGATGAACCCAATCACCACCTCCTACTCTATGCATAAATTGATTTAAACCCGGAATAAGAACATAAAGCAGAGGGTCTATGTTATCAAACTTGCTATAATACTGAACTGCGTACCCAACATTTAGCTTATGATAGGTAGCCTCAATATCAAATTTTACTAGATGCCTATTGCGATATGGCAATAACTTTTGGGCTGCATAAGAACTGTCAACACCAGCAAAACTTTTAGCAAATTTTTTCATGTAATCAAACGCATCATTAGCCGCAGTATCTTTAGCTAAATTTACAGGGAAACTATACGTATATCCTCCAATAACGTTAATAATTACATCACCAATATTTCCGTTTCCGGTTACTGAAAATTCTGTACCTGCTACACGAGCTTGCTGCAAATTCAGTGCTCTAAAACCAAATGTACCTAATGGATTTTCTAATGTTGCTTTCTCATATTGATCAAATTTAAACTCAATCAAATTGGTATACTCTTGCCAAAACAATACGGCATCTATTTGTCCATTCCAATTCTTAAATGCAAATCCTTGCTTTACTCCTACCTCTGCTGTCCAACCGAATTCTGTTTGTAAACTTGGGTTGGGAAAGATGCGAAGAATGGAAACCGCATCACTCACATAACGTTCGCCTATAGTTGGAAAGCGATATCCTTCGCCATAATTAGCACGAATGTATGTTTTCTTAGCAGCGCGATAGTTTGCACCTATTTTAATCATAGGTCTTCTTTTTTCCGTTACTACATCAATACTGTTTACTTCATAGCGTGCACCAAAACTGGCATTCCACTTTTGGTAAGAGTAATCGGCTTGAGAGAAAATAGCGTATGAATACCCTTTATAATGACCAGGATAAACGTTGCTCACCGCATCAATATAAGAGCCGAATGTTCCTGTTGTGGCTATCCATTTCTTTCCAAACTTACGTTGCCAAGAGTAATCAAGTGCATACTGCTGGGCATTCGCATCGTATAAATTTTGGTTTAAATTTCTATCCACGAACCGAACAATATTGTACGATCTTATTTTTAGAGAATGAGTTGAAAGCTTATTTGGAGAAACATAAGTAACATGAGGATCGAACGTGTAAATACGCCAAAAATCTTGACCAACACTTCCGTCATACGGCTTCAATGCACCGCTATCAGCATTCTCCCATAAAAAGAAACGTCCGGCCTTCTCAAGCAACAACATACCATTAACACCGGCACTTAATCCCGGAACTTTTTTAAATCGGTAACGAGTTTTCACGTAGGCACGTGCTCTAAATTCATCGTTCTGTTGCAAGTAGCTACGCACCATATGTATGTTAGCACTTGTTACTAAATCAAACTGACCAAACTTTTGCTTATGACTAAAAAACGCACCGCTGTTAAACGGCTGTGAAGTGCGCTCCCACCAAATAGTTCCTTGTCTACGCGGATTATCCATAATACCCTGATAGGTGGTTATTTTCGTTTCAGGTTTATCGCCTGCCCAGCCAGTTCTTACATTAATGCTTCCATTTAATGCAGCCGAACCATAAAGTACAGATGTGGCACCTTTTACCACTTCCACTTGCTCCGCAGCTTCGATAGGTAAAATCTTCCAACGTACATCTCCCAAATCAGCCCCCATCAATGGCATATCATCTAACAAAACCATAACACGGCTACCCACGCTGTAGCTATATCCAACTCCACCACGCATACTCACTTGGCCTTCAATAACACTAACTCCAGGAACCTTATTCACCACATCACTCAAATCATACGCATTGGAGTAAGCAATTAAATTGGGTCTAATCACATTCATGGTCATTACCTCTTGTGCCGCTTTGCGCTCTACCTTACCGCCTGAATACACAAATTGATCTAACTGATTGATTTCTTGTTCTAATTGGACAGCCATCTCCACTTCCGGTCCGTTCAAATCAATTCTGCGTTCGTATGTTTTATAACCAAGTGCCGAAACCCTTACCAGAACTTTACCGTAAGGTAGCTTCAATAAAAAGTTACCCAATGAATCGGTTGTGGTTTTATTACCGGCAACAGTTACCGATGCTCTGTGTACAGGAACAAGATTAGGCAACCCCTGCACCTTTCCCTTGAGCAAAGCGGTTTGAGCGCTTGTAATGGCGGTTGTAAAAAGTAAACAAAGCAGAAATAGCTGTTTAAAAGAATTCATGTATTTGGGTACAAAATATAATTTTTGATTGATATCACAGCTACCCTTTATTTCTTAGGTTTTGAATTGTAGGTTTGACAAATGAAGCTGAGCTACAGAAAACTTGAAAATATTCACATCCTATTTTGGTTGATAAAAGACCTGTGTTGGATGATGCAGTTTAAAGCTTTAGGAGTTTTGATGGTTATACCAACTGTGCTTATGGCTATTTGGATTACTTGGCATACAAAACATAACAAGCTCATGGTTTGGCCTAATTTAGCTGTACTTTGTTGGATATCTGCCAATGCTACATGGATGTTAGATGAATTCTTTGAATGGGGAGCAAAATCAGTAGCACTAGGTTTCTTTTGCGTGGGCTTGATATTTATCATAAGGTACATCTATACCATTTTAACACCCGCAAATTCAGGTGTTCGTAAGCGTTAAGTTATATTCGCAATAAATTATTGTTAATTGTTGAGTAAATAAAAAAACAAATACTAATTTTACGCGGTTTTTCAAGTGTTAATCACGCTGATTAACTTTATTTCAAAGGCAATAATTCACAGTTTAAATGGATAAAATCAAAGAAAGGTTCGAAGAAATTGGCTTACCTAAAGCAGCAGAAATCAAAGAATTTTTAAAAGCCAATGCTGACGTTCAAATGGGTACTTACACCCTAGATTCAGTAGTTTCGGGTATGAAGGGAATGATTGGTTTAATTACAGAAACCTCATTACTTGATGCAGAAGAAGGTATTCGTTTTAGAGGATACAGCATTCCTGAATTGCGCGAAAAACTTCCAAGATTAGAAGGAACTACCGAGCCTCTTCCTGAAGGTTTATTCTATTTAATGTTAACCGGTGAGGTTCCATCATACGATGATATGTATGAAGTAGGAAGCAATTGGACCAAACGTGCAGTTGTGCCTAAGCATGTGTTTGAAGTGATTGACGCATTGCCAACTACCACACATCCTATGACTCAGTTTTCGGTAGCTATTATGGCTATGCAAACAGAAAGCGAGTTCGCAGCGGCATACCGCAGTGGGGTAAACAAAAAAGATTATTGGTTATATACCTTCGAAGACTCGATGAACTTAATCGCTCGTCTTCCTCGTGTAGCAGCTTATATTTATCGCAGAACTTACAAAAACAATGTGCACATCGAGCCAAATCCAAAATTAGATTGGGCTGCGAACTTCGCACACATGTTAGGTTATGGCGACAACGAAGGATTTAAAGAATTGATGCGCTTATACATGGTCATCCATGCCGATCACGAAGGTGGTAATGTATCAGCACACACCACACACCTAGTTGGTTCAGCGCTTAGCGATCCTTATTTATCGTTCTCTGCAGCGATGAACGGCTTAGCAGGACCTTTACACGGTCTAGCAAATCAAGAAGTTATTCGTTGGGTACTTGAGTTACAAGAAGCATTAGGTGGAGGTAAACCAAGCAAACAACAAATCGAAGATTACATCAATAAAACCATTGGCGAAGGTAAAGTTGTTCCGGGTTATGGTCATGCAGTATTACGCAAAACCGATCCTCGTTTCACTGCGCAAATGGAGTTTGCCAAAACCCACATGCCTACTGATGAACTAGTAAATATTGTTTGGGATGTATACGAAGTTGCTCCTACTATTTTAGGCAACTTCAAAAAGATTAAAAATCCATGGCCAAATGTTGATGCGCACAGTGGGGCATTGTTGTTACATTACGGCTTAAAAGAATACGATTTCTTCACTGTATTATTTGGTGTATCTCGTGCATTGGGTGTGTTAACTTCATTAATCTGGGATAGAGCATTAGGTATGGCGTTAGAGCGTCCTAAATCAGTAACTTCTGATTGGATTAAGAACAAGATTGCTGCTCAAGCACAAGCTAAATAATGAGTGCAAAACATCATTTAATTATATTACTTACAGCCGGTTTGTTTTTACTTACCGGCTGTGGTTTTTATTCTCATACCGGAGCATCTGTTGATGGCAAAACATTCTCCGTAGCCTACATTAATAATGTGGCGAGTATCGTTATGCCCACATTCAGCCAAATTTTAACGGAGCGTTTAAAGACCAAGTTTATTAACGAAACCACACTCAAACTCGCTCAACAAGATGCTGATATCCGTTTCAGCGGAAAAATTTTAAACTATAGTACTGCACCAGTTGCTGTTCAAGGTGATCAAACTAACGCCACCAATAGGCTTACGGTTACCATCGAAATAACCTACGAAAATGTGAACGACCCAACCAAAAATTTCACCCAACAATTCACCAACTTCGTTGATTATCCCGCATCAGAAAATTTTTCGAGTGTAGAGGCTGATTTGGTAAACAAAGTGAGTGATATTTTGGTACAAGACGTGTTTAACAAAGCGTTTATTAACTGGTAGTCACACATCATTCAAAAAAAATCGTTTTATTCGCATACTTACTACATGAATAAAACGGAATTCATACAGCTCATTCAACACCCTGAAAAACCACAGAGTGGCCACATTTCAGCACTTAAACAGGTGTTGTCTGATTTTCCGTATTTTTCAAATGCTCAAGTTTTGCTAGCCAAAGCCCTTCACAACGAACAACATTACGAGTACGAGAAGTTTTTAAAGCAAACCGCACTTGCTGTACCTGACAGAGAGGTGCTCTATCACTACATACATAACCTGGAGAAACATTGGTTGTCTGCGGTAACACCAATCGCTACAGTATCTTCAGCGCCTGTTAAACCAATTGAAGAACCAACCATAACTGAACAAGTTACCGAACTAATTATAGAAGAGCCTTCCACAATTGAAGAAATACCTATAGTGGAAGAGATAATGGAAACACCTGAATTAACTGCTGAAACCTTCACTCCTACTGAGGCAGAAGTAGATGCGGAAATCGTTCAGAGTATGGATGAAATTGCTGCAGATTTAGCAATAGAAGAGCTACTCAGTGAACAGCATATTGTGCTGGAAAGTGAGATCGTAACCACTGAATCATCGATAACAACAGAAGAACCGGAGGCAACTACAGAAGAAGTAACCGAAACGATAGACGATAATGGGGAACACAGTTTTCTTGATTGGTTGAAGATCAAATCAGGTCGACCGCAAGAAACGCCAAGACCACCTTTAGAGTCCGAGAAGATCGAAGAGATAAAGCAAGAGGAGTCTCCTTTAACCATTAACCAAGAAGTTACTCCTCCAACTCCTGCAGCACCTGCCAACTTACCTGAGGTAACTAAAGAGGATATCGAGAAGGCTGTTGCAAAAAGTAATGTGAATGATTTCCACGGCATTCTAGACAAATTTATCCGCGAAAATCCGAGCATTAGTAGACCAAAAGCTGAATTCTTTAATCCGGTGAATATGGCCAGACAAAGTGTTGAGGAAGATGAAGAGCTTGTTACCGAGACACTTGCAAACTTATATTACAAACAAGGGAACCTAAAAAAGGCCATACGGGCGTATGAAAAATTATGCTTGAAATATCCGAGCAAAATCACGTATTTTGCCAACCTTATACAAAAAATTAAAACAGAACTAAAAGACTAACAATATGTATACAGCACTTTCGATCATTATTATTTTGGTGTGTGTGTTACTAACACTCGTAGTATTAATTCAAAATCCTAAAGGTGGAGGAATCGCATCGAACTTCAGCGCTCCTAACCAAATTATGGGTGTTAAGCGTAGCAGCGACTTTATCGAAAAGGCTACATGGATTCTTGCTATTGCACTTATCGTATTCTCTTTATCAAGCAATTTTTTACGCCCAAGCGGATCTACTGAAGCTGATGCACCGGAAAGTAGAATTGGCGGACAATTAGAGAACGTTCAAACTCCTGCTCCAGCGGCAGCACCTGCTCCTCAACAAGCACAACCTACACAAGAAGGTGCAGCACCAGCTGAACCGGCTAAGTAAGAAAAAGAAAAGATATAGTTGAAAGTCCTGAGCAAAACTCAGGACTTTTTTTATGCCACATATTTCATCATTAATCTTTTGGTGATAGGCATGATGGTTTCATGAATTGGATAGTCAAACTTAGTAGCAACACTGAACACCGCAGGATTAGGTAACTTCTTGTAATTTCTAATCAAATCTATCTTAATGTTTTCACAAGTATTTACATAGTTTGATTCATATGAAGTTAGGTATGTGGTGGCAACAGCTCGATAAGGCTCTGTATCGTGTGAGAATAAACTTACTTGAAACTCGTACACAAAAATTTCACTTGATTTAATAAACAAGTATCCTTCATTGCGGTACATAGGCAAAATTCCTACAGGCTCCAATTCAATCTCCCGCTCTACAAATTCATAAATCTCCTTACCTTCCTCCAAGTGCTTTTGCATAGCAGGTAAACTAAAATCGATTACTTGTTGCAAATGCTCCATTATTTCATCATTGCTCACCGCTTTCTGAAACTTGATGAAGAAATGTTTTAAGTCTACCTCCTGAATATAGTTTGGAAATGCTTGGTACAATTCATCCTTACTTCGCTTAAAGTTTATTAAGTTACGATAGTGTACAACCAAGTCGGCTAAAGCGGGATAAAGTTTTGTTTGATTAAATTCCTTGTGCACCTCTTGCAAATACGCCAAGAGCATATAGCGTTTGTATTCTACATCGAACAAGTCTTGGAAAAACCAGTTTGTTGCTAGCGTTTTCATAGCTCAATCCTTTAATTGACCTAACGCTAATATAAGAAATTTGGTATTAAAATGATTTTCTCAAACCCACACTCAAACCGGTTAAAAGCGGATATTGTTTTACCCAGTTCTCGCGAGATACCATATTATTTAAACTCAATTTAGCGTATGGCATTGCGGTTAACGTAACTGATTCATTTAACCTATAGGCAATACCGGCAAACGCTTGCGCGAAAAACAAATTATTGAATCCGGGAAAAGCATCTTCACTTTTCAGATTATAAACACCAACATTGTTCTGAGCAATCATCGCTGCATCAACTACACTAACAATAGCATAGCTTACTCCAAACTTTGTTTCCAATGATAATCGTTTTTGTGTATTGAATCGATAAGTGAAAAGCAATGGAATTTCATTCCATGAATATTTTATACGCAAATTATTGGGGCCTGATTGAGTAACAGAGTCCATCACTATTAATTGTCCGCCCGGCTCAATGGTTGGATAACGCGAAGTGGTGGTAGTTCCGAAGGTCATACTCATACTTAAATGAGTAAATTGAATACCACTCGATACCAGCCATTTTTCCGACAACTTATAATCTAGTAAGAAACCTCCGCTCCAATCCAATTCACTTGATTCTACTTGTTTACGCAGAGCGATGTTCTCCGCAAATTGTCCATTAGGATCTTTCAACATCATGGAGCCCAAGTGCGCTCCCGCAATAACTGTAAGAGAAATTTTTGCTGATTTATCAGACGGTATTGAGTTTTTACTAATGTTGGTTACAGCACTATCGGTAACCGACTCAAGCTTGGTAAGTTGACCCACTTTTGGCGTATCAGCTGGAGGTGTTTCCTGCTCGTTAACTAATTTATCAGTAGGTTTATTTACCTCTACTTGCGCAATTGGACTAGCCGAAGAATCTGTAATATCCGCCACTGTTTGATATGGAGCTAATGCTGCTTTTTGCGTTGACTCTTGATTGTCGTTGTCACTATAAGACGGAGGTAGAATTGTTGGATTAACTATTCTACTTTGTGCTTTACTCGAGTGGCTTTGATTTCCTTGAGCGATTAAACCGGTTAACCGTTTAGTAGTTGCTTTATTAGACACACGAACCGAGGTAACACCTTTAGAAACAGAGGAAGCACTTGTAATTGCGATACTTTTCTTAGTTGAAGTAGAGTATTCAAATTTTGTTTCAGTATTTCTTGATGATGATGCTTCAGGCTTTAGCTGTTTAGCATCATTGCTACTTTTAACTTGTGTATCTAATTGCTCAACCATCATTTGAGAAGATTGAATAGGAGTTTGTTTTTCGCTAAGTAAATAACCTCCTACAAATGCTCCTGCGAAAATTACTGATAAGGAAGCTACCCATAGCGCACCCCAACGCCTGCGAGATTTAGCAGGCGGTGGAAGTTGGGCCTCAATTTGTTCCCAGGTTTCAGGATAAGGTTTGAGTTGATAGTTGCCAATTTTGCCCTCCACACGTTGTTCAAACTCCGGACGATTAACCTCACGGTCAATACGCCCCCATAACGACTCGGATGGTTTAAATTCCGTGTCGTCAAGTTGTTCTTGCAGCTTGCGTTCAAACTCGTTATTTCGGTTCTTTAAAAGGCTCATTTAAAATCTCAAAATGTTTTGCTAATAACTGCTGCATACTTACTCTAGCTCTTGCATACTGCGATTTAGAGGTTCCAACAGCAATGTTTAGCATATCGGCAATTTCTTTATGGGTATACCCTTCAACGGCATACAAGTTAAATATCAATCGGTAACCTTCGGGTAATTGTTGCACCAAGGCAATAATTTCTTTGGCTGATATCTTATCAACGATATCGTCCTCAAAAGGTGCATCATACCCTTGCTGATCCAAGTCCTCTTGGAACTTTCGTGCGCGATGCTTGTAAAAATTAATGGCTGTAAAAACCATAATTCGCCTAACCCAACCTTCAAAACTACCTTCATCCTTAAATCGGGCAATGTTCTGAAAAACCTTGATAAATCCTTCCTGAAGCATGTCTTCGGCCTCGGCTCTATCTTTGGCGTAACGCATACAAACCCCCAACATTTTAGATGCAAAACGGTCGTAGAGCAGCTTCTGGCAACTTCTTTTGCCGGCTATGCAGCCTTCGATCATATCTTTTTCATCCGAGTTCATGGGTTTAATAAGAAGTCAATTTAGTAAAAAAAGGGGTTGCATCGTGTCATAATTTTCTCTTTTTGTCAGTTATACCCTTCCAATCACATCAAAAATGTCAGCATTTTACGCTTGGCACAAAAGTGGAAAGGTGGAGAGCACATTCTTTAAAACATTAAAATAAAAAACTAATATGTCAGTAAGTCTTAAACCATTAGCAGACAGAGTTCTAGTTGAACCTGCTGCTGCAGAAGAAAAAACCATTGGCGGTATTATCATCCCTGACACAGCTAAAGAAAAGCCGCAAAGAGGTAAAGTTGTTGCAGTTGGTAATGGCAAGAAAGATGAGCCGATGACCGTTAAAGCCGGTGACACTGTACTTTACGGAAAATATGCCGGAACCGAGATTAGCGTTGACGGCAAAGATTATCTAATTATGCGCGAAGCAGACATTTTCGCTGTTCTTTAATTATTCAATCTTAAAACACATTTAACAATCACAATCATGGCAAAAAAAATCCAGTATAACGTAGAGGCCCGCGATGGTTTAAAACGCGGTGTTGATGCATTAGCTAATGCAGTAAAAGTTACTTTAGGTCCTAAAGGCCGTAACGTAGTTATCGATAAAAAATTTGGCTCACCAACTGTTACTAAAGACGGTGTTTCGGTAGCAAAAGAAATTGAATTAAAAGATCCACTAGAGAACATGGGTGCTCAAATGGTGAAAGAAGTAGCTAGCAAAACTGCTGATATCGCAGGTGATGGTACTACTACTGCAACTGTTTTGGCTCAAGCAATCGTTTCTGCAGGTTTAAAAAACGTAGCTGCCGGTGCAAATCCAATGGATTTAAAACGTGGTATTGATAAAGCTGTTGAAGCTATCGTTGCTAACTTAAGAGCTCAAAGCCAACAAGTAGGTGACGACAACAACAAAATTCAACAAGTAGCGAGCATTTCTGCTAATAACGATGAAGTTATCGGTAAGTTAATTGCTGACGCCATGGCTAAAGTGGGTAAAGAAGGTGTTATTACTGTTGAAGAAGCAAAAGGAACCGAAACTGAAGTTAAAACAGTTGAAGGTATGCAATTCGATCGTGGTTACTTATCTCCATACTTTGTAACCAACGCAGAGAAAATGGAAGCAGAATTGGATAATCCTTTCATTTTAATCACCGACAAAAAAGTGGGTAACATGAAAGAGTTATTGCCTGTTTTAGAACCGGTAGCACAAAGCGGAAAACCATTATTGATTATCGCTGAAGATGTGGAAGGTGAAGCGTTAGCAACATTAGTTGTAAACAAATTACGTGGCACATTAAAAATCGCTGCTGTTAAAGCTCCGGGCTTTGGCGATAGAAGAAAAGCTATGTTAGAAGACATCGCTATTTTAACAGGCGGTACAGTAATTAGTGAAGAGCGCGGTTTCAAAATCGAAAACACTGATGTAAGCATGTTAGGTCGTGCAGAAAAAGTTTCGATTGATAAAGACAATACCACCATCATTAATGGTGCAGGTAAAAAAGAAGATATCGCTGCTCGTGTTGGTCAAATCAAAGCACAAATTGAAACTACAACTAGCGAATACGATAAAGAAAAATTACAAGAGCGCTTGGCTAAATTAGCAGGTGGTGTTGCAGTGTTATACATTGGTGCGGCAACAGAGGTAGAAATGAAAGAGAAGAAAGACCGTGTTGATGATGCATTACACGCTACACGCGCTGCAGTTGAAGAAGGTATCGTTGCAGGTGGAGGTGTAGCTTACATCCGTGCTATCGAAGCGTTAGATAATTTAAAAGGTGTGAACGAAGATGAAAACACAGGTATCGCTATTATTAAACGTGCGGTTGAAGAACCATTGCGTCAAATTGTTGCGAATGCAGGTGGAGAAGGTTCTGTAGTAGTAAATAAAGTACGCGAAGGAAAAGCCGATTTCGGTTACAATGCTCGTACAGAACAATACGAAAATCTAATTGGTGCAGGTGTAATTGACCCTACTAAAGTTAGTCGTGTTGCCTTACAAAATGCTGCAAGTGCTGCTTCTATGATTTTAACTACCGAGTGTACGTTAATCGAAGAGAAAGAAGATAAAGCTCCTGCTATGCCGGGTGGAATGCCAGGCGGAATGGATGGAATGTACTAAGTAAGTATAACTCATCTTATACCATTAAAACCGCCCCGAAGTATTTCGGGGCGGTTTTTTTATGAAATATTCTGAACGAGATATCGTTTCATTGTTTATCTTCACTTTAATTATTTGGTTATGAAAACGAAACTCTTTATTACCACATTATGCTATTTGCTATTAAATAGCAACCTGCAGGCGCAGTCCATGTTTAACTCATTTGGGTTTTACTTGCATGAGAATACGTTTGGTAAACCAATTAAGTACAGTGCTTCCAATCATGGGGCCAAGGTGAAAGAGTTTGAGGTAACTTATCGCAAAGAAAGTGGTAAAATCAATAGAAGAAACTTATATCGATTGAACTCATCCGGATATTTTACCTATTCAGCGGTCTACAGCAAAAACAATAAGTTAAAGCAAGAGAGTATAGCTACATTTTCTGATGACACCATGTTAACCAGTCGTTTAACTAAAAACGGTAAGGGAGATACGATTAGTTATACCGTTTATACGTTCAATAATGGCAAGCTAGTGCGGAGTTTCTCAAAAGTTGGAAATAGAAGTCAAGAAATGTTATACACTTACAATAGTTTGGGTAAAAACACCCAAACAACTAGCAATAGAAACGGGAAGCAAAAATACGCCATCAAATACGAGTATGACGATAACGGGAAACTCATCAAACAATCAACCTACAATAAAAAGAATGTTTTAATAAGTGTAACCAACTTCGAATGCAATTATCAAGGCGAATCGCAAAAAAAAGTAGATCAATCAAAAGTATGCACACGACAAGATAAATTGCCGAATGGAGGTTATGTAGTATACAATGACTACACCAATCCAAAAGGAAAATTAATGCGTAGTGTTTCTACTTACACAAGTGACAGCAACTTGGTGAAACGTGAAGAATTCAATACTAAAAATGTTTTATTTGGTACTATCCAATATGAATACAATGCGCAAGGTTATTGCACCAAGTATGTTCATCAATACAAGAAAAAAAACTATTATTACACGGTTACCCTCAACGAAATGAACCTCATAAAAGAAACCATATGGGGTAATAATAATCGCATATCAGGTAAGGCTATTTACTCTTACAACTTCTTCCAATAATGAAATTTTTAAAATGGTTCGGTCTCATTCTAGTAGCATCATTGCTCATAGCAGAAGGTTATATTCTAGTATTTGGTAAACGTTACCTAAATACCCTTTTACCACTCACTATTTTTAGTGGAAAACTGGGACCAGATATTGATGAATTAAACAACTTCAAATCAAACGAAGTAAAAATTGCCACACCCCAACCTTGGCCAATTTCAAAAAACTTTAACACATTCTCTTTAGCCGATTCTGTATTGAAGCGAATGGAAGAATACCAAACAGTTTCTTTTTTGGTGATTAAAAATGATAGTGTTTTGTTTGATCGTAATTGGGAAAATTATGAAGTATCCTCTACTGCTAATTCATTTAGTATGGCTAAGTCTATTACCTCCATGCTCATTGGTTGTGCGTTGTATGATGGGTTGATAAAAAGCATCGATGAGCCCGTGAGTAACTACATCAGTTATTTTACTCAAGGTGATTTGCAAAAAATAACCATACGTGATTTACTCACCATGAGTAGTGGTTTAGGCTTTAAGGAAGATTACTCGAGTATGTTTTCATGGCCTGCAGAGGCCTATTATGGACCCGATGTGAACGATTTAACATTAAAGCAAGCAGTGCCTGAGGTAAAGCCCGGTAAAATATGGAAATACAAAGGTGGCGATACGCAACTGCTTGGTATGATTCTGAAAAAAGTTACGGGAAAATCGGTGGCGCAATACGCTTCAGAAAAATTGTGGCAACCACTAGGAGCTGAGTATCCGGCATTTTGGAGTTTAGATGAACAAGGCATGGAAAAAGTAAGTTGTTGTTGGTATGCTACCTCAAGGGATTTTGCTCGACTTGCTAAGCTCATGATGCAACATGGTAAATGGAACGGAAAAACCATTATCGATTCATCTTATGTAGCCGAGTCGTTGAAACCGGCAGATTTATTGGATAAAAATGGAAATCCGAGTAAACAATACGGATTCCAGTGGTGGCTGATGGAGCACAAACAGCATCCAGTATTTTATGCACGAGGTATTCGTGGTCAATATATTTTCGCCATTCCTGATCAGAATATGATTGTAGTGAGATTAGGTCACAAACGTGCCGACAAGCAAGGTGATGAGCTTCCTCCGGATATCTTTTTATACCTAGATGCAGCACTGGGTATGCATAACTAAAATCAATACTTCAAATTAGGGCTTTTTGTTGTTTTAATGCTTGGGGGTGGTGTATCTTCGCCCATCAAGTTATGGCAGCACAAAAACCAACATTACCTAAAGGCACGCGCGACTTCGGTCCGGCTGATGTACAAAAACGTAAATACATTTTAAATACTATTGAAACTGTATTTAAAAAATATGGATTTATGCCACTTGAAACACCTACCATGGAAAACCTATCGACCCTAGAAGGCAAGTATGGTGAAGAAGGTGATAAGTTGTTGTTTAGAATTTTAAATAGTGGCGACTTCTTAAAAGAACTCAAAGAATACAACGACAAAATGTTGGCCGATGAAAGTTTCGACCAAACCTATCTGCCATCTTATACAGGTAAGTTGAACGATTTAGATAGTAAAGCAACCACAAAATTCATTTCTGAAAAAGGCCTTCGTTACGATTTAACTGTTCCGTTTGCACGTTATGTAGTGATGAATAGAAATGAAATGACGTTTCCGTTTAAGCGTTACCAAATGCAACCTGTATGGCGCGCAGACAGACCGCAAAAAGGCCGTTACCGCGAATTTTGGCAATGTGATGCCGATGTAGTTGGTAGTGATAGTTTGCTAAATGAAGTGGATTTGATTCTAATTTATATTGAAGTATTCAAGAACCTCGGAATTCCGGTTCAAATAAAATATAATAACAGAAAATTACTTGATGGTTTAGCGCAAATGTTTGGCATTGAAGACAAGCTTATTGAGATGACTGTAGTTTTGGATAAAACTGATAAAATCGGACTTGAAGCTGTTGCAGAGGAGTTAAAAAATATTGGAGCAAATGAAGAAAGCTTGAGGCGTTTTTTAGATGTATTT
>JACCDH010329089.1_pt1 | contig 24000 bp, 25 predicted proteins | sample 7442481 | NCBI WGS metagenome assembly JACCDH01 (sample SAMN15323433, study PRJNA562643) | freshwater metagenome | isolation source: river surface water | place: USA:Blue River Watershed | collected 2017-08-15
CCCCCTGAAATTGCCCATATTGCAAAATTGGAAAAAATGTCACATACTGACGTGCTAATTGCATTGAAGGAAGCAGGCATGGATTCTCTACCAGGAGCGGGTGCTGAAATTTTAGTGGACCGTGTTAGAAAATTGGTATCAAATGGTAAATGTGGATCTGATGAATGGTTAGACGTAATGGCTGCTGCACATCAATTAAATATTACATCAAGTGCAACGATGATGTTCGGGCACGTGGAAACTTTAGAAGAAAGATTTATTCATTTAGTGCGCATTCGCGAAACACAGGATAAAAAGCCAAAAGATGCTAATGGATTTTTAGCATTTATTCCTTGGACTTTCCAAGACGTAGATACCCTTTTAACTAAAATTCGAGGCGTACAAAACTTGACTACTACTGAAGAGTATATTAGAATGATTGCCATTAGTCGCATTATGCTTCCTAATATTAAAAATATTCAAGCAAGCTGGTTAACAGTGGGTAAGGCAACAGCGCAGGTTTGTTTGGAATCAGGTGCCAATGACTTTGGAAGTATTATGTTGGAAGAAAATGTGGTAAGTGCCGCTGGCGCACCCCACCGTTTTACCTATAAAACCATCCAAGAAGCTATCAAAGAAGCAGGATTTGAGCCTCAATTACGTAATCAACAATACGAATGGCGCGAACTACCTGCAAATATTCAGGAGCAAGTAGTAAATTATTAATCAACCTGTAACTTTTAAGTACCAACTTCGTTATACCTATACTTAAAAGCTAAAAAAAGGGGATGACCGTTCAAGACTATAATAATTGCGTTGATCAATACTCCGATGGAGTGTATCGTTTCATTGTCAAAAATTTAGGACATGAAGCCGACGCGCAGGATATTGTCCAAACAGCTTTTGAGAAATTATGGGTTAATCGCGAAAAAGTTGAGCCCTTAAAAGCAAAGTCTTACCTATTTACCATTGCATATCATTTAATGATTGATCAAATTCGAAAGGATAAAAAAGAGTCAATCACTGATAATTTTGATGAAATTAAAGGGCATACAAAACCCAATTCCAATTCCGAATTAAAGCAAATTTTATTGCGTGCCATTAATGAATTGAATCCGACACAAAAAAGCTTGGTTTTATTAAAGGATTATGAAGGATACAGCTATCAGGAAATTGGTGAAATCATGAATTTATCAGAGAGTCAAGTTAAAGTATACTTACATCGTGCTAGACAAATATTAAAGGGCAAATTAATTCACCTTGAAAAAATGAGTGCCTAATGAAAATTAATATTCAAAATATTGACACTTATTTAATGTCATATATTGACAATGAGCTTTCATTAGCCGAAATGAAAGAGCTTGAATTATTTATAAAAGCGCATCCTGTCTATGAAAAAGAGCTCGCCTTATTAAAGCAAACTGTTTTAGAGGCCGACGAAGTTGAATATGAAGACAAACAATTATTATACCGTTATAGTGAAATGGAAGCATCCCTCCCATCGGCTTTTAAAAAACAATTATACCGACAAGAGGCTAAGGTTATTGAAGGATTTTTTACCAGGACTACCATCATAAGCATTAGTTCCATTGCAGCATTACTTTTATTATTTATTGGATATCGTTTTTACACTTCGAGCAATGATTTAAGTAATGCATCATTTAGTCAAAACAAAAAAGCAAATATCGAAAATAGCATCGAAGCTGTTATGGCAAACAAGGTGCAATCTAATAATAACAATGTAGAAACTATAGCTAATACAGAACAGGATATAGAAATTAGCAATTTGGCTATGCAAAAAAACGAAGGCTCGAAAGCAGCTAATAATATTATTTATCCTTCTAAAAACGTAGTGATTGAAAAAAAATCTAGTTTAAGAATCGTAAATAATACACAAACAGTTCGTAATAATCAAGTGTCAAATAGTATAGCGTTTAGTTCGAATGAACAATATGCTGCAGCTGCTTCAATTTCCGAAACCGACATTACACCAAATTCAATAACTGCTGAATTAACAAACAAAACAATCGCTGAAATTGAATCTCAACATAACAATGAAAATACAAAGCAGGAATTAGTGAATACGAGCGCCGCTTTGGAAGAAAAAGAAAGTTATGAAAACATAGATACCGACGAACGTGACAGATCGGTTTATATAGCAAATTTTGAAATTGACGGGGATAAAATAAGGGGTTTCTCCAGACGCCTTAATGCCCTATTTAAAAGAAATAAAAACGACAAGCAAAAATAACAAACATGAAAGTACATTTATTAGTAGCATTTACCTTATTCACATTAGCAGGTATTGCACAAACTGATTCAGTGATTATTAAAAAGCAAGACACCATCAAAATTGGTAATATGCTTATTGTAGGTGGAAATAATGATTCTTCCTATAACAGAGAAAGTCGCATGAATATAATCATTGATGCGAAAGGGAAAAGTTCACAAAAAAATGGAGTTACCATTTATGGTATGAATGACACTATCGTTGACATTACCGATGACACTTTAAAAGTGGGTCGATTAAAAATTATCAATAAAAGTGAAGGAAGAACAAGTTTTGGACAAAGTAATTGGGAGTCCTTATTAGATGGTGATTTTAAGAAAACAAAAATCAGTATTGAGCGTGGGCCAAAAAAATTAAAGCCTATTACTACTAATTGGTGGATTTTTGATTTAGGTTTTGCGAATTATGTTGACCGCACTGATAATATAGATTATTCAGCTAAGTTGTATAGTAGTTCAAGTTTAAGTATGGTGTCTAGCCAAGACTTGAAATTAAATAATGTTAAGTCAAGTAATTTCAATATTTGGATAGTTCAGCAAAAAGCTAGCCTTTATAAAAACTATTGGAATTTAAAATATGGTATTGGTCTTGAAATGTATAATTTCAGATTTCAAAGATCCATAAGTTTTAGCAATACAGCTGGTAATAATATTTATTTTGATGATGTTAATTTTACCAAGAACAAACTTTTTGTTGAATACTTAACAGTTCCTGTACAATTAAATTACCATTCAAAGCCTGATAACAAAAAAAGTTTTTATGCAAGCTTGGGTGTAAGTGCTGGTTACCTAATTCAATCCCGTACTAAACAAATAAGTGAGGAAAGAGGTAAACGTAAAGTAAATGGTAATTTTAATTTAAATAATTTCAAAATGGCAACCATAGGCGAATTAGGAGTAGGTTCTTTACGATTATATGGCTCTTATAATTTGACTAATATGTTTGATAAAAATTTAACCCACCTTGATTTGACTCCATTTGCAATTGGTGTTAGATTCAGCAAGTTTTAATGAATCGTATTGTTGAAAGTTTGAATAAACTAAAAAGCCCTTCCAATTGGAAGGGCTTTTTAGTTTATTATAAATGATGTATTAAACTATTTACACCAAATGCGTTGTGCCAAAGTAGGGTTGTAAAACTTCCGGAAGTGCAATGCCATTATCCGTTTGATAGTTTTCAACTATAGCTGCAAAAATTCTTGGCAATGCCAATGAACTTCCATTTAAAGAGTGTGCAAATTGAATCTTACCATCTGCATCTTTAAATCTACATTTCATTCTGTATGTTTGATATGCTTGGAAATTACTTACACTACTTACTTCTAACCATCTTTCCTGCGCAGCACTATATACTTCAAAATCATAAGTGATAGCCGATGCAAAACCCATATCTCCACCACATAATCTTAATATTCTATACTGCAATCCTAAGCTTACTAATAATTTTTCAACGTGTGCTACCATTTCGTCTAATACGATATCACTTTTTTCAGGATGTACAATTTGTATAATTTCTACTTTCTCAAATTGATGCACTCGATTCAATCCACGCACTTCTTTACCAAAACTTCCAGCTTCTCTTCTAAAACATGGTGAATAAGCCGTCATTTGAATAGGTAAATCTGCTTCTTTTAACACTGTGTCGCGATATACATTGGTAACAGGAACTTCGGCAGTTGGAATCAAATAAAAATCATCTTCGGTGGCATGATACATTTGACCTTCCTTGTCAGGCAATTGACCAGTTGCAAATGCGGAAGCTGCATTCACCATAAAAGGAGGTAAATATTCAGTATAACCTGCAGCTGTATTAAAGTCTAAAAAATATTGTGTTAAGGCACGCTGAAACTTAGCGCCTTTACCAATATATAATGGGAAACCACTTCCCGTAATTTTAGCCCCAGTTTCGAAGTCAACTAAATTGTATTTTTTAATTAAGTCCCAATGAGCAACGGCATTAGCTGGCAAAACGGGTGTAACTCCCCCTTGTCTTACGACTTCATTTTCTTCTGGTGTTTTTCCAATGGGTACTAAGTCATGTGGCAAATTTGGAAATTGCACGATCATTTGTTGCAATTGAGCTTCCACTTCAACCATTTTTTCTTTCAATGGCTCCAATTGTTTTTTCCATTCGGCCACATCATTTTTTAACGCTTCCGCTTTATCTTTTTCACCCTTCGCCATTTGTGCACCAATCTCCTTAGAGGCTGCATTGACTTTAGATTGCAAATCATCAAAGGATGCTTGTAACTGCTTTCTTTGATCATCTACTCCAATCACTTCATCCACTAAACCTAAATTAGTGAAGTGCTTGATTGCCAATTTCTTTTTAGCCAACTCCGTGTTTTGACGTAAGAAGTTTACTTGTAACATAATGCGAATTTTGGCAAAGATAATCAAACCATGCTACTAAGAGCACCGATATCCCCTACCTTTGCAAAAAATAGACATATATTATATGGCCAATATACAAGACGATTTACAGACAAGATGGTGGGAATTGGAGAAGAAATTAATGGATCATTTTGGTAAAAAGCCCGATACCGAAGCGGTACTTTTCCTAATTGGTTTGCAAGAATCAGGGTTTATAAGAGAGAAAATTTCAAAAGAACAAAAGCAAGACTTAATGCATATTGCCATTTGTTCAATCCTAATGCCAAGTGGTTATTATTTAAATGAAGGAAAAGATGAAGAGGGATGGCCACATTTTAAGCAATTAAAACAACTTCCGGTCATGAATTTGATTGAACAAGAAGTATTCTTAAAAGAGCATATTTTACTCTATTTTGATAATATTCGATATTAGTAGGTTGTTTTTTTAGTGTTTTTATGGATATTTGCAACAATAAAAAATAACTATATGCAATTCCCTACTGACTGCCGTTACACAAAAGACCACGAATGGATTAAATTAAATGGTACTACTGCTACCATTGGAATTACTGACTTTGCACAAAGTGAATTAGGTGATATTGTATATTTAGATATTAATACCGTTGGGAAAAACTTGGCTGCTGAAGCGGTATTTGGAACGGTAGAAGCTGTAAAAACAGTTAGCGATTTATTCTTACCAATGGCGGGAACCATCACTGAAGTGAATCCTGCGCTTGCTGCTAACCCTGAATTAGTAAATAGCGACCCATATGGCGAAGGATGGATGGTAAAAGTAACCGTTAATAATGCAGCTGATTTTGAGCAATTAATGACTAGCGAAGCATATGCTAATTTAGTTCACTAATCATGTTACTTAAAACTTGGATTTGGGTCATTTTTGAAATTGCGATAGTATTCATTTTATTAAGTGTCCCTGCTAGCAATTTTCATACTGAATCCAATTGGTTTGGAAATTTCCCTATTGACAAACTAGTCCATGTTTGCTTATTTGGTTCATTATCATTGTCAATCCTGGTTCATTTTGAAAAATCAAAATTTACAAAATTAAAAACAGTTAGGGCGCATGCTTATGTTTTAATTTTTTGTATTATTTATGGTATCCTAATGGAATACTATCAAAAATATTATGTACCCAGTAGGGGTTTTGATGTGAATGATATGTTAGCTGATGCATTAGGGGCAATCTTAGCGCTTCCAACTTTATATCATTTAAGGAAAAGAAGTTTGAGCAATAATTAAGTACAATGGGAATTGAAAAAGATATACAACAAGCTAATTTCAGAAATGAATACCAGAAAATGGGAATCAATCTTTTGTTTACAGCCAACTGGATGAACGAAAGAATTAGTCGTGTATTAGCAACAGAAGATATAACCCAACAACAATATAATATTTTAAGAATTTTAAGAGGAAGTGAAGTGCCTTTGAGCACTTTGCAAATTAGAGAAAGGATGTTGGATAAAATGAGTGATACAAGCCGGATTGTAGACAGACTAATCGTTAAAGAATTAGTGCAAAAAGCAGCTTGTAAAGCGGATAAACGATTGGTAGATATTACCCTAACTGAAAAGGGATTGTTATTGGTTCAAAGATTAGATCAATTTAATGATCAAATTGATGCCATATTAAAAGGAGTGACCGAAAATGAAGCAGCTACATTAAACCAAATATTGGATAAATTAAGAAGCCTTCCAGAACATCCATAATATTTAAACAAATTTTATATGCGCTATATACTTTGTATACTATTGTTTGCAGTTACTTATTTTGCAAAAGCTCAACCAAGTATAAATGATAAAAGTGTGTTTGAATTTAGAGGCGTCTGGGTGGCAACCGTGGTTAATATTGACTGGCCGAGTAAACAAGGCTTAAGCAACGATTTACAAAAACAAGAATTTATTGCCTTATTGGATATGCATAAAAAAAATGGAATGAATGCCATTATTATGCAAGTTCGCCCATCGGGAGATGCTTTATACCCATCCACTTTAGAGCCATGGAGTGAGTATTTAATGGGTAAACAAGGATTACCTCCTAGCCCATTTTATGATCCGTTAAGTTTTATGATTGCTGAAACGCATAAAAGAGGTATGGAATTTCACGCTTGGATTAATCCCTATCGCGCAGTTTTTAATACCCATAAATCGAGTATCGCTCCCAACCATTTAACAAAAACACATCCTGAGTGGTTTATCGATTATGATAATAAAAGAATTTTCAACCCCGGCTTACCAGAAGTATGGAAACATACAAATCGAATTGTAAGCGATATTGTTACGCGATATGATATTGATGCAATCCATTTAGACGATTATTTTTATCCATATAAAGTACCAGGGAAAAATTTCAATGATGATGCAACTTATAAAAAATACAACAGAGGTCTAAATAAAGAAGATTGGCGACGTAGCAATTGCGATACGATCATTAAGCAATTATCAGCTACTGTTCATAGTATTAAACCAGGTGTTCAATTTGGAATTAGTCCTTTTGGAGTTTGGCGCAATAAGTCAAAGGATCCAGACGGAAGTAATACAAAAGCGGGCGTTACCAATTATGATGACTTATATGCAGATATCATGTTATGGCAGAAAAAAGGTTGGGTAGATTATATCGCACCACAATTATATTGGGAACATGGCCACGCTTTAGCAGACTACGATGAGTTGATTCATTGGTGGGATCAACATAGCAATAATAGAAATTTATATATTGGTCATGGCATCTATCGTGCAGGAACTACAACCAATTGGAAAAACAGCAATGAAATACCTTATCAAATCAATAAATTAAGGAGTTTGAAAAACACAAGAGGTAGTGTCTATTTTAGCAGCAACACCTTTAAATCAAATCCAAATCATTGGAACGATACACTTCAAAATAATTATTATAAAAAACCAGCATTGCTTCCCACCATGCCTTGGTTAGTTCAGTATGAAGTTGCCGCGCCTAATGTGATTAAAAAATCAGATAATAATTTTCAAATTGAAATAGGAAAAATCAAACAAGTAAAACAACTAGCCATTATAAGTTTATCAAACAAACAATATAGTGTTGAAAGTATTTTACCAGGTGATACTAAATTAATCAATTTGAGTGCCTTAGGAATTGAAAAACAAAAAAGTACACAGTATTGGATTGTAGCCATAGGCCATCAAAACCAATTAAGCAAATTCGTACAATTATAATGGCTATGGCTATTCAAATTCCTTAACGATCAAATGCTCGTTTTAAAGGAATGTTTTCATTAGCCTTGATAATAAGTGGCACATGTTCAACCACCGTCATATCGTTATCTAACCCAAAGGCTTTTTGATCGCTTTGTGCTAATTGTTTAATATTAAAATAAGTATCCATAATAAAATCTTCCCTAATACTTAATTCATTTTCAATACTAAAGAAGCTTTCAATAATAACATAGGTAATGTCAGCATGAAAATCCTTGCTTTTTAAGGACTCATATTTGCTGTAAATACCTAACTCATGAGACTCATTTAATTCTTGCATTACTTTCTTAAATAATACATTGACTCTTGGTTGAATTCTGAATCCTAAATTAAAGTCAATACGCATTACTTTATCATCCACTAGTTCACGTATACTATATTCCATACCATAAGGTGAATCGGTACGATCTATATGAATGAACCAATATATATCGGCACGCTTAGGTTTACGATTTAATATTGAATCAATAATTCGATGTTCAATTTCTCTATGATTATTTGCTTTAGTTAAATACACCAAATGGGTTGCATACTTGGGCATATCCTTGTCACCACTCAATTCAACCAATGGCTCTAAGTAATCTTTCAACTTAACAAAATCTAAATAACGATTCGCAATTTTACGAGCCCTATGCCATATCATCATCACAAAAATCATGCTTAATGAAAAAATGAATGTCACCGCTGCTTCATGAATTTTAATAATATTAGCTGCAAAAAAGGAGAATTCAACAATCACAAAAATGGTGATGATGAATGCTACAATACTTTGCCCCCATCTTTTTACATTCAACAAATAAAAGTTCATCAGCATGGTAGTCATGATCATGGTAATGATAATTGAGAACCCATATGCGGCTTGCATATTTTCACTTTTTCTGAAATATAAAAGCATGGTTACACAACCTACCCATAAAATAAAATTTAAGCTAGGAATATATATTTGACCTTTTTGATCGGTAGGAAATTTAACAGTTACTCTAGGCCAAAAATTCAAACTAATGGCTTCATTGATTAAAGTAAATGAACCACTTATTAATGCTTGGGAAGCAATAATGGTTGCAATGGTAGCTACTCCAATTCCTGGAATTAAAAACCAATGTGGCATTAGCTCAAAAAATGGATTCACTCCACTTGTTGCTTCGTTCATATGATTTAATAACCAAGCACCCTGACCCATATAACTCATCACTAATGCAATTTTTACGAACATCCAACTTACTTGAATATTTTGACGTCCACAATGTCCCAAGTCGCTATATAGCGCCTCCGCACCAGTGGTACAAAGGAAAACAGCCCCTAATAACCAAAACCCTTTAGGATAATGCGCCAACAACTCGTATGCATAATACGGATTGATTGCTTTTAAAATATCTAAATTCTGAACAACTTGATTAAGTCCTAAAATGAAAATCATTGAAAACCAAATAAACATAATAGGACCAAAAGCAAAACCAATAATTTTAGTACCAAAACGTTGAAAGAAAAATAATAGTGAAATAATAGCTAACACAATACCCACTGTTAAATTATTCCCTGGTACAAATATTTTTTCTAAACCTTTTACATCTTTCAATCCTTCAATTGCAGAAGCTACAGAGATAGGTGGCGTGATCATTCCATCCGCTAATAACATGGCTGCACCTATGATTGCAGGTATGTAAATCCATTTTACATAGCGACGTACTAAAGCGAATAATGAAAATATTCCTCCCTCACCTCTGTTGTCGGCTCTTAATGTTAAAAAAACATATTTAAAAGTAGTTTGTAAAGTCAAGGTCCAAAATACACAGGAAATAGCACCAAAAATAAGTGCTTCATTTACTGGATTATTTCCTTTTATCGCACTATTAATAATAGCGCCAAATACATACAAGGGAGAAGTTCCAATATCACCATAAATAATTCCTAATGTAACGATTAAACCTGCTGCCGAGAGTTTGTGGGAATGCCCACTTGAAGTATGTGCCATGAAGCTTTTAGATTGGAGAACAAAGTTTATAAAATTATATAAACAAAACGTTTTACAAGCCAAGTATTTTCAAAAATATTTTGGGCTGAGCTTCATTTAAACCCGGACATGAATACTAAGGCTTATAAGCACCAAACATCTCCTCAACCGCCTTAAAACGGTAATCAAAAATTCCTTGTAATTGCTTTTTTACTAAAATTAACTGGGCTATGTCGCCTAAAAATCCCAGCGGAATTTTGTAATGGACAATATCCTCCATGCATACGCCACCAGGTATGGCCTTAAAATGATGTTGATGGTGCCAAAGGCTATAAGGCCCAAAACGTTGTTCGTCAACAAAGTACTTTCCCTCCTGAACATGGGTTATTTCGGTCATCCAATACATGGGAATACCCAATAATGGACTTACTGTATATTCAATAATTTGACCAGGATACATTTTTTCACCGTGGTGCTTACTAATAATATTAAAGCCCATGTGATTAGGCGTAATTTTGGCAAGATTGGCAGGACTACTAAAAAAATCCCAAGCTTGATCTAAGCTAATGGGTAAATTTTGGATGGTATGAAGGCTGTATACTTTAGACATACTTATACAACAAGCAACTGATGATTTTGTTGTGTATAATCGCAAGAAAGCCATTAATTTTATAAAATGATAAGCAAACAGGAGCAAGCAAAAGCATTTGAAGCAGTTTACGAGGGACTGAATGAACAACAAAAATGACTTTTATACGGGCTGCGGAAAAGCAGAATGTCATTGGTGTAATTTTGTGAAAAATAATGAGTTAACGGCCGCATTACATGAAATCCCAAGTGGGGATATGGAAGAATCTGATTAAGTTTGCACTCATGATGAAACGTACATTAGGAATCCTTTTTTGGTGCAAGACTTTAATAGCTATTTATGTTATTCAAAGTTTAATGGCTTGTGCCAATATTGTCCCACCAACAGGAGGACCAAGAGACAGTATTCCAGCTTATCGTGTATATGCTAAACCTAAAGATTCATCAACTCAAATACAGCCAAAGGAAATTATCATTGCATTCAATGAATACATTAATGTAAGCAGTATTCAAGAAAATTTAATTGTATCTCCTACCTTAAAAAATATGCCTTTAGTTGAATCTAAATTAAATTCAATTCGAATTAGAATAAACGATTCATTAGCAAAAAATACGACTTATCGTATACAATTTGGTGAAGCTATAAAAGACGTAAATGAAGGTAATATAACACCCGATTTCTCCTACGTATTTAGCACAGGGGAAAATATTGATACTGGCCGGCTAATGGGTACCGTAAATATAGCTGAAACAGGAAATATTGATAGCACATTAATCGTGGTATTACAACCTGCAGGTAATGATACTGCTATTTTTAAAAATAGACCTTTGTATTTCAGCAAAGTAAATGGGAAGGGGAAGTTTAGTTTTGATTTTTTGCCGTCCTATAAATTTGATTTGTTTGTATTGCCTAATGATTATACAAAACGATATGATGATAGTACTAAAATGTTTGCCTTTTATGATTCACCTATAGAAATTAACAAACAAAAGGATTCAATACGATTGTACGCTTTTCAAGGATTTCCAAAAAAAGAAAAAATCAAAAGTATCAATAAAAGTCAACTTAAGCGAAACACTGCTTCCTTAAAATACATGAAGAATTTAGAAGGCAATGAACTAGATATTTTAAGCAATTTGCAATTAAGTTTTGAAACGCCCGTTCACTTAAATGATAGTTTTCCTATTATACTGACAGATACATTTAATAAACCATTTAGTAATTATAGTATCCGCATTGACACAAATAAACCAAATACGGTGTTGATTGATTATCCATGGAAAACAAGTACTGCATTTCATTTAATGGTTCCTAAAAATGCAATTCAAGATTCATTGAATAATTACTTAATCAAAACAGATACCATTAAATTCATAACAAAACCTGTTACTTATTATGGATCATGTATCATAAGAATCAATGGATATGATCAGTATAAAAACCCGTTACTATTATTGACACAGGACGATAAGATAATGTACAAATATCCCATTACTCAAAATTTACTACGAATTGAACAATTACCTCCAGGTGATTTTCAACTTAAAATATTAGTGGATGAAAATAAAAATGGTAAATGGGATTCCGGAAGCTATGGTTTTCGAAAACCGAACAAACAACCCGAAAAAGTGTTAAACATAAAGACCAAGTTAAATATTAAGTCCGATTGGGAGAATGAAATAAATATTAGCTTAAATAAGTAATTTTAGGTCCTACAAAATATGCAATTACCATCCACTTTATTAGAAAATGCAGTAGCAGAATTTTCCAAGCTACCTGGTATCGGTAAAAAAACTGCCCTAAGATTAGTGTTGCATTTATTAAAACAAGAAAAAGGAATCACCACACAATTTGGAGAAACACTTCAAAAAATGCGAAATGAAATACAGTTTTGTCAAAACTGTTATAATATTAGTGATGGTAAAATTTGTTCAATTTGTTCAAACACCGGAAGACAAAAAGACACTATTTGTGTTGTTGAAAACATTAGGGATGTAATTGCTATTGAAAATACGCAGCAATTTCATGGAACATACCATGTATTAGGTGGTATCATTTCACCATTAGATGGAATTGGACCGGAGCAATTAACGATTGAAGCATTGGTAAAAAGGGTTCGTGAGCATCAGGTTTCTGAACTGGTTTTTGCATTAAATCCAACTATTCAAGGGGATACAACCATTTATTATATTCAAAAAAAATTGTCCGGCTATTCCTGCAATATAACCACTATCGCAAGGGGAATAGCTTTTGGGGGAGAGCTTGAATATGCCGATGAAATGACCCTTGGTAAGAGCATATCAAACCGACAACCTATTCATCAATATATTAAATAGGTTAATTTACTATAAATACTTAATTTTGATGTTCAAACATTGATATTTAAACAAGTTTTATGAAAAAAATAATTGTCTCCATTTTGGTTTTTATAATGAGTTCAAATACCATATTTGCTCAAAAAGTTTTTGAAACTAAATCGGCAATAGTTCAATTTATATCCATAGATGATCGCGATATAGACGCCACCAATAATGAGGTAACTAGTAAGCTAGAACCTAATGGCAAACTAACTTTCAACATGTTAGCAAAAGGATTTCATTTTGAAATGAAAAAAATGGAAGAACATTTTAATGATGATTATATTGAAAGTAATAAGTTTCCAAACGTATTTTTTAATGGCCAAATAACGAACTTTAAATCCATAAATTTTAGCAAAAATGGCTCCTATCCTGTAACCGTAACAGGAACCATGCAGGTTCATGGGGTAAATAAAAACATTCAAACAAATGGGGTCATTGAAATTGTCAATGGATTGCCAAAAGCCAGCGCCAAATTTATAGTAAGGTTAAAGGAATTTGGAATGGGGGGAATTATGATCAATATGGTTGCTGATAAAATTGAAGTAAATATTACGGCTTCCTATAAATAGCCCTTTTTTAGTATATCTTATTTGGCTATCAACTAATACTATCCTAAATTTGCACCGCATTGCAGGTGGATTTGTTTATTGTTCAACCTGCCATCCTTTAGGAAAAAAAAGAACTAATAAACGGTACTACATATCGCTCCCCTATTTTTAATCTTAGGGCGGATTAGTTCAATTTATCCTTTTGGGTGTTGCATAAAAAATTATTTATGTCAATACAAGAGTCGCTTAAAAAAAGAATTTTGGTGATTGATGGTGCCATGGGTACTATGATTCAACGCCATAAGTTAAATGAGGAAGATTACCGAGGAACCCGTTTCGCCAATTGGCATTGTGATGTAAAAGGCAATAACGATTTATTGTGCATTACACAACCTGCCATCATTACAGGCATTCATTTACAATATTTAGAAGCAGGTGCCGATATTATCGAGACCAACACATTTAGTAGTACTTCCATTGCTATGGCCGATTACGATATGCAGGAATTAGCTTATGAATTAAACATAGCTGCTGCAAAATGTGTGCGTGACGCTATTGATCAATACAAAGCAAAGCATCCAAATAGTGCTGAAAAATATATTGCAGGATCCATAGGTCCTTTAAATAAAACTTTGAGTTTATCTCCCGATGTAAATAACCCTGGATACCGTGCTGTTACTTTTGATGAAGTCGTAATAGCCTATACGGAACAAATTAAAGGACTGGTTGACGGTGGGGTTGATATCATATTAGTGGAAACTATTTTTGATACCTTAAATGCTAAGGCGGCAATTTTTGCGATTAAAGAATATTTTAGAAATATTGGCAAGCCTGAATTACCTATCATGATAAGTGGAACCATTACGGATGCTTCTGGAAGAACCTTAAGTGGTCAAACCTTGGAAGCATTTTATACATCGGTTGCACACGCCAACCCTTTAAGTGTTGGATTAAATTGTGCTTTAGGTGCCCAGGATATGCGCTCACACATTGAAGAGCTTTCTCAAATTGCAACTTGTTATACATCGGCATATCCCAATGCCGGATTACCCAATGCCATGGGACAATACGATGAGGCGCCACATCAAACAGCAGCATTTATTGAAGAGTGGGCAAAAAATCAATTTGTAAATATAGTGGGTGGATGTTGTGGAACTACACCTGATCATATCAAACATATGGCGGACAATGTTAGAAACTTAACACCAAGATCACTTCCTATTGTGGATGAAAACATTTAATGACATTGATAATAAATCTTTGAAATTAAAAAAGAAAAAATTATGAGCGAACAAATACATATTAAGCCTTATTTAAGATTAGCTGGATTAGAACCATTAGTGATTCGTCCTGAAACTAATTTTGTAAACGTAGGAGAAAGAACCAATGTAACGGGTTCTAAAAAATTCGCAAGGTTAATTAAGGAAAATAAATACGAGGAAGCATTATCGGTAGCGCGTCAACAGGTAGAAAGCGGTGCTCAAATTATTGACGTAAATATGGACGATGCCTTATTGGAAGGGGTGAAAGCCATGACCACATTTTTAAACTTGTTGCAAAGTGAACCAGACATTGCACGCATTCCTGTGATGATTGATAGTTCAAAATTTGAAATTATCGAAGCAGGTTTAAAATGTGTACAAGGAAAGTGTATTGTGAATTCCATCTCCATGAAGGAGGGCGAAGCAAAATTTATTGAACAAGCATATATATGTAAAGCGTTTGGAGCTGCCGTAATCGTAATGGCATTTGATGAAGTGGGACAAGCAGATACAAAAGACAGAAAAATTGAAATTTGCACACGCGCTTATAAAATTTTAGTTGAGCAGGTTGGTTTTAAACCACAGGATATTATTTTCGACCCTAATATTTTTGCAGTAGCCACTGGTATTGAAGAACATAATAATTATGCAGTTGACTTTATTGAAGCAACTCGTGTGATTAAACAAAATATGCCATTGGCTAAGGTAAGTGGTGGTGTTTCAAATGTGTCTTTCTCCTTTAGGGGTAATGAAGCAGTTCGTGAAGCCATTCACGCGGTGTTCTTATACCATGCAGTGAATGCAGGAATGGATATGGGTATTGTTAATGCAGGTCAGCTAGTAGTATATGATGAGATTGATCCTGTGTTAAGAAACTTATGTGAGGATGTAATCTTAAATAAAAACAACGATAATAACCAAGCAACAGAAGCATTAATTCAATATGCAGATAATTTAAAGGCGAGTGGTGAAAATGCAGGACAATCATCGGAAGAAGCTAATAAATTAAAATTGGCTTGGCGAAATGATACAGTTGAAAAACGCTTAGCACATTCTTTAATAAATGGTATCACCGATTTTATTGATGAAGACACGGAAGAAGCAAGACAAAAATATAGTGCCCCATTAGAAGTTATTGAAGGTCCTTTAATGGCAGGTATGAACCAAGTAGGTGATTTATTTGGAGCAGGTAAAATGTTTTTACCACAGGTTGTAAAAAGTGCTCGTGTGATGAAAAAAAGTGTTGCAGTATTAACCCCTTACATTGAAGCTGAAAAAGAAAGATTAAAAAATGCATCGGCTGATCCTAATGGAAAAACAAAAGGTCCTGCTAAAATTTTATTAGCAACTGTTAAAGGTGATGTACACGATATTGGAAAAAACATTGTAGGTGTTGTATTAGGATGTAATGGCTATGAAATCATTGACATAGGCGTAATGGTACCGGCTGATAAAATTTTAGCAGAAGCAGTAAAACACGATGTTGATATTATAGGATTGAGCGGATTGATTACACCATCCTTAGACGAAATGGTTCATATAGCAAAGGAAATGAAGCGCCGAGGCATGAACATCCCTTTAATGATTGGTGGTGCCACTACATCTCGTATGCACACGGCTGTTAAAATTGCACCTGAATATGGTGATGGTGTTATCCATGTTTTGGATGCTTCCAGAAGTGTTACCGTAGCAGGTTCACTTTTAAGCAAGGAACAAAAAGCTGTATTCCTAGGAAATTTGGAAAAGGAATATGTGCAACTAAAAGCTGATTTTGACAATAAAAAAACAGTAAAGCAATCCACTCCTTATTCGGAAGCATTAAAAAATAAAATGCAAATTGATTGGAGTAAGTTTGAGGCTACTACTCCAAGTTTCACAGGCAATAAAGCCATTGAAATAAATGATTTATCAGTTTTAGTAGACTATATTGATTGGAAACCATTTTTTATAGCATGGGAATTGCATGGCAATTTCCCAGCCATTTTAACGGACTCAACAGTAGGTGAAGTAGCCAGCAAATTATATGCCGACGCAAACGCATTATTAAATACTATTGTTAAAGAAAAATGGTTAACCGCAAAAGGAGCCATAGGATTTTGGGAAGCAAGTAGCCATGAAGACGATGTTATCTTAAGTAATGGAGCCGATAAAACACAATTGCATTTTTTAAGACAACAAGCTAAAAAAGCTGCAGGTCAACCTAACTTTTCACTAGCTGACTTTATTTGTCCAACAACTGAAAACAAAAAGGATTATCTGGGTGCATTTGCTGTGACTATTCATGGCATTGAAAAACATATAAAAGCTTTTGAAGAAAATTTGGATGATTATAATAAAATTATTTTACAAGCCTTAGCCGATCGTTTAGCGGAAGCGTTTGCTGAATATTTACATGCAAAAACACGTAAGGAATATTGGGGCTATGCAAAAGACGAACAATTAGGCAATGATGAATTGATTAAAGAAAATTACATTGGTATTCGTCCTGCACCAGGCTACCCTGCTTGTCCGGATCATACCGAAAAATATACCTTGTTTAATTTATTGGAGGCGGAGAAACATACTGGCATTACTTTAACCGAAAGCTTAGCCATGTATCCAGCTTCAAGCGTTTGTGGTTGGTATTTTGCTAACCCACAAAGTCAGTACTTTGGTTTAGGTAAAATTCAACAAGATCAGGTTGAAGATTATGCAAAACGTAAACAACAATCATTGGAATATATTACTAGATGGTTACAACCAGTCATTGAGTAAAACCTCTATAAATTAAAAAGGTCTCTAATTTTAGAGACCTTTTTAATTTATACTTTTTCTAATAACCACCATAAGCGCTTACGAGGTTTAACGGTGTAATTTTTTGTTACATATTTACTAATATGCTCCATTGCTTCATCGACACTATCTGTGAAAAGCATGAATTTTCGATCGTCTTCAGAAATGGTACCTTCTTGAATCATATGGTCTATCCAATGATGAAAAGGTTGATAGTATTGGCGACCCATAACGACAATAGGAAAGTCGTTGATTACTTTAGTTTGTGCTAAAGTAAGTGTTTCAAAAAATTCGTCCAATGTTCCAAAACCTCCAGGCATAATAATAAAGGCATAGGAATATTTAACCATTAATACTTTTCTGATAAAAAAGTAATTAAACGTAATCGAAACATTCGTATATGGGTTGGGTTCTTGCTCAAAGGGAAGTTTAATATTACAACCTACCGATTTTCCACCCGCTTCAAAAGCACCTTTGTTTGCCGCTTCCATGACGCCTGGACCTCCGCCCGTCATAGTGGTAAGACCTAGCTCGGCAATGCGCCTGCCAACTTCCTCACTTTTTTTATAATACGAATGATCAGGTGAAAATCTGGCAGAACCAAACACCGTAATACAAGGGTCTATAAAATGCAAGGTTCTAAATCCTTTAATAAATTGAATAAAAATTTCAATAGCAAAAAATAACTCATTCACCCTGGGTTTTGGACCTTCTAAATGATAATTTTTGTGACTCGCTGGAATAATTCTTTTGCTATTTCCTTTTTTTATTTCTTCGTTCATATTAAGTGTATTATCTATCTATGAAGTTATCATAAAATTTCTACTTGTGTTGGTTAAATTAGTTAAATTTGAACTGCATATTTAAGCAAATGAACCCCATTAAATATTTTCTACTCCTTTTTATTTTAGTACTCAGTCACTCAAATAGTTTCGGCCAATCAGCAGTTGTATTGGAACAAATACAAGTTTATTCAACGTTGAATCCAACTGCAAAATATTGGCATTTGCCTGAAGATATTTCAGGTATTCAAAAAGCCCTGGATGGAGGTATTTTTAAAGAATTTAATTTGGAGCGAATCACCACGTTTCCAACCATTAAAAAAATACTGACTAAGCAAAACCAAATGGGGAAAATAACCATTAACTGGGAGGCTAGCAGAAATATCCCGTATCATGCTTATTTAGAACTATATGAATTAGATCCAGAAACAACTTATGAAAATAAATTAGTCAAAATAAGCGAATCCAAAAAAGACAGCATACAATCAGTTTGGGCAATAGTAGTTGGCATTTTCAACGATCAGCATCAACGCATTTTTCAAAAAACACTGTTACTAGGCATGTTGCCAGTTCAGTCTTTAGGATTAGGTTATCCAAGCAATTGGGTAGCGACGACACCCCATTTTTTATATCAAGCAATTAATAAAGGGATACAATTTATTAATAGGGACATTGACAATATGGAATTTATGGAAGCAACGGTTCCACTTGCTTATAACACTGATAATTATTGGATGCCAGTAACACATAATCAGCCTAGGATTATGTTTGATACAAGTAAACAATTTATTAGCTATGCAAGTACATCAGGTTTGCAATTATTAAGGGTTCCAAGTGCAAGACTAAATAAAATTGACTTAAAAAATAAAGAAGTCAACTACCCATATAAAGACATTATCAATACCATTAAAAAGACAAGGAATAGTTTAAGCAGCAAAGAATTTTATCAAGTAATTCAACCCTTAAGAGATGTCCAATCTAATAAAGATTATACCTTAAATGGCTATATTGAATTCAATACCAATTTTAATAATGAAGATTTTACAAAAGTTTCAGCACTACAATTTTTAGCAGAGATCCCCAATGTAATATATGATGGCAAGGATAGTATTGGCTATTTTACGGTGCGAGAGGGTGTAACTGAAAAAGATAAATTTTATTACCCTCATAAAGTTTATAACGGTTATGACTCAACAAAACAGTTTGAAATTTTCGATAAAATAAGCAGTTTCCCAATTTTACATACAACCGTCATTACAGGTAAAGTTTATGGACAAGAATTTAGCATTCAATTTGACAATGGGCAACAATTAAAAACCATATTATTAGATAATAAAATAGTGATGGTTATTGATGGAAATAAAAAACCAAGGCAAATGATTAACTTATTTAAGGTTAATAATAACAGCAATAACAACATAAATAATTTATTATTATTAATGGCCTACGGCGAATTATTTCAAAGTCCTAATTAATATAAACTTATATAATGAGAATTGTAAGCTATAATGTAAATGGTATTCGCGCAGCCATTAAAAAAGGTTTAATAGACTGGTTAAAATCATACCCTATTGACGTATTATGTGTTCAAGAAACAAAAGCAACTGCTGATGATATTGATTTGAATTTATTTACGGAATTAGGCTATCAGGTTGCTTGGTATCCAGCACAAAAAAAAGGATATAGTGGGGTTGCTATATTTAGTAAGAAAAAGCCAAGTCAAGTTGTATACGGAAATGGATTTGAAATGAGTGATTATGAAGGAAGGGTAATTCGAGTTGACATTGATGACATTACCATTGTAAATACCTACTTCCCTTCAGGTACAAGTGGCGATGAACGTCAAAATTATAAATACCAATGGTTAGCTGAGTTTTATAGTTGGATTGAAGCTTTAAAAAAAGATAGGCCCAATATTATTGTCGCTGGTGATTATAACATCGCACATGGTGATATTGACATTCATGATCCAAAAGGAAATAAGAAATCATCTGGATTTTTACCAGCAGAAAAACAATGGATGGACCAGTTTATGGCAGCAGGATGGGTTGACAGTTTTAGACATATTAATCCCAATACAACGGGTGCGTATTCCTGGTGGAGCCAACGCTTTCCTTCAGTAAGACTTAATAATAAGGGTTGGAGAATTGATTATTTGTGTACTACAAATGAGTTGAAAAATAAGATTAAATCAGCAAGCATTTTACCCATGGTAAAGCATAGTGATCATTGCCCAATAGTATTAGAATTAAATAAATAATTAAATCATGTACGTTTATAATATTAGTTTTCAAATAGACGCTAACCAACAGGAACAATGGTTGCAATGGATGAAAAGTAAGTTTATACCCATCGTTGAATCCACGCATTGTTTTGAGGACCATAAATTTTATGAAATCAATGTTTTAGAGGATCAAGCACCTACTTATACCCTACAATTATTTACTTCCAATAAAGCACTTATTGATAAATTCCAATTAAACCTTGCTCCTTCCATTACGGATGAACTTCAAAATACATGGGGAAATCAATGTTTTCACTTTATTACAACAATGAAAATTGTGAATTGATTGTGGATAGATTATTCTTTGCAAACCCTTAACAGGCCTAGTTTTCAGCATTTAATTTTATAAAATCCTTTACCAGCAAGGGTTTTAAAGCATTTTAAGAAGAGTATGATATAAATCAATGGTTCTAGATAACGGGTTAAAAGCTTACTATTTAAGGGTTTTGGTGGAAAAATAAAAACAAAAATAAATAGCAAAATATTTTTTCGTTTCACAAAACCCAATAAATTTGTCATATCGTTTAAAACTATAAAAAACACATTTATGAACAAAGCAGAATTAATCGCTCACATCGCGGACAGCGCGGAATTAACAAAAACATCAGCAAATGCAGCTTTAGATGCATTTATCGAAGCAGTAACTAAATCTTTGAAAAAAGGAGATAAAGTAACTTTAGTAGGTTTTGGTACTTTTTCAGTATCTAAGCGTGCTGCAAGAACTGGCCGTAACCCACAAACTGGCGCTACGATCAAAATTAAAGCTAAGAAAGTTGCTAAATTCAAGGCTGGTAAAGAATTAAGCGGAAAATTATAGTCTGAAATTTATTTCAGTAAAAACCCCCTAATGTCAGGGGGTTTTTTTATTTTTGTCATCCAATCACTAAATAAAATTTAATATCATGGGTAGAGGAGATAAAAAAACAGCAAAAGGAAAAAGAACAATTGGTTCATTTGGTAAAAGCAGACCGCACAAAATTGCCAAATCAAAGAAAGCTACTAAAGCAAGTGCTTAAGCTTATCTAGACAATTTATAAGATTCCCCGAACCTACTGTGTATGTTCGGGTTTTTTTATACTAATTTTGCATATTATGAAGCGATTTATATTAATTACCATTTTACTAGTTTCAACTGCCAGCTTGTATGCTCAATGTTCAATTTGTACTAAAACAGCAAGCCAAATGGGTGAAGACGCAGGAAAGGGCTTCAATCTAGGCACTATTTACCTTGCAGCTATGCCTTTTACCATTATTGGTTACATCGCCTTTAGATGGTGGAAAAACGAAAAACAAGGCTAACTTGTTTGTTTGTGTTCACTAATTTGTAGAAATTGGCGTGTAAATATCTGATACGCAATTACGACCCATACAACAAAGCATCCTACTACCTTTAGTGCATATGGCACCATTACATCATTCCTTAAATAAGGCGTAAATAAATCTGAATAGGAGAAGCTTGAAAAAAAGATGGAGACAATAAATATGATGTTATTCCATTTTGTTTTTTCTTGTAACACATACCATAAGCAAATTGCTGGTACCCCAATAATATAAGTGGGAGACTCACTACCCGTATTAAATACAATAATGAATAGCAATACCGAACATAACATATAAAGTCGGTATATGGGGTTAGTGAAGTATTTATATTGCAAATATTGAGCACCGAAAATCAATAAGCCTGGAATTATAAATAACCATTTATTGAGATTAGGTAAATTAAACACTCGCTTCACCATGCCCTGAATCGTAACATCAACCATATTATGATACATGTCGCGTGTCATGTCGAAGTTCGATTTTAAGGCTAATGCCTCGGCCCAGTCCTTGTAGGATTGAATCAAAAAACTAGGACTTGTCGCCAATAATGGAATTAATAATAAAACAACAAACCAAAATAATAAGGAAATAATAAGTGTTTTTTTATGCTTACTAAAAAAGAAAAATGCAATACCCGTGATGCTATATAATTTTATAAAAAATCCTAGCATAATCATGGCTGAGGATTTTATTTCCTTTTGCTTAATGACATAAACAAAGGATAGTATTATGGTAGCCGCCATGATACCATTACTTTGTAAATTAGAAGCTGCATTCATCATTTCATTAGCCGATAAAAGAAGTATGAAATTTTGTTGACGATCGGTAATAGGTAATTGTCTAATTGCAAAATATAATAAACCAGCATCTAAAATACCCCATGCAAAAACACCTAACTGAGTTGGTAAATATGAAAAAGGAACTACTAAAACAGCAAAGCTAGGACTGTAATAATAATGATCCCAATATTGTGAAATGTACTCATCATATAAATTAGTTTCATGAATTAAATGAAAATAAGATTGTCTAAAAATGATAAAATTATTGTAGGCATGATTATTTATTGCAGCCAACAATGCAATTGTTACTAAACCAAACCAAACGGATGTAGCAATTTTATTATTAGCAACTAATTTATTTCCGAAATCTTTATAATTCATAATAGGTTTTTATAGCAGTTAATAATGCGGGAATTCCAACACCCGAATTGGCAACAGTTTGTACCACCTTTGTTTTTATCCCAACACGTTGTGAAAGTGCTTGATGTAAATGATTAACGAATTGCTCAGCATCAGGTCGATCGGCTTTGTTGACAACAAAAATATTAGCTACTTCAAATAAACCTGATTTCATCATTTGAATCTCATCACCCGCTTCTGGCACTAATACTAAAATAGTCGGATATGCAATTTTCGCAACCTGTACCTCGGATTGTCCTACCCCAACTGTTTCTAAAATAATATAATCAAAGCCTACTGATTGAAGTAATTTAACAATATCTTCAATGGTTTCAGTTAGACCACCCAAATGCCCTCTACTAGCAAGAGAACGTATATATACGAATGAATTTAAGTACCATTCCCTCATTCTTATTCGGTCTCCTAATAAAGCTCCATTATGTATCACCGAACTAGGATCCACCGACAATACCGCAACTTTTTTTCCCTCGTCCACTAGTGAACCAATCAGTCTTGAAATCAAAGTACTTTTTCCGGCCCCCGGCGGTCCAGTAATACCAATAACAGGAATTGCATTTGATGGCAAATCATTGGACCATAAAATTTCATTAGAAATATTATTTTCAATTTGAGAAATTGCCTTTGCAAGTAATAAAAAATTACCTTCCCTTACCCCCTTCTGTATTTTTTCAACTTGAATCATTCCGTTAAATTAAATGAGATTATAATTTTTATACTCCCCAATTTTAAATCCAATAATGTCTTCGATAGGCTGAATGAACCTGTCTTTTAATTTCCACTTTGCCTTACTTTTATCAAAAGTATATTCCCAATTTTGATGGTTTACTTTTTCGTGCATATAACAAGGATGCGTTCCTTTAAATAAAACTACTCTGTCGACATTGTTCCAGTCATAATTCGTTTTTGTTAATTGCTTTTCTACTGCTTCTTTGTCATGATACTGTTCACCAAACATTTGTGCTTTTTTCCTAAAGGATACTGGCGGCCTGACTCCATTATAATGATAAACAGTTGCATCAATTAATTTAACATGTAGTTTTTTCC
>JACCDH010032040.1_pt1 | contig 23997 bp, 26 predicted proteins | sample 7442481 | NCBI WGS metagenome assembly JACCDH01 (sample SAMN15323433, study PRJNA562643) | freshwater metagenome | isolation source: river surface water | place: USA:Blue River Watershed | collected 2017-08-15
AACCAGCAGGCAGATACCAGTAGGCGGCATGCAAAACCCAGGAGCTAGCGCGTCCTGCTTTCGCCTTTCGCAGTGCGAACCAGGCGCCAAACGAGAGCCCGATGCCGATAAAGATATGCTGTGCGAGAATTCCCCAGGTGAAGGGGATGATCATCCCGGCGAACTCGTCGAGGGTCCAGAAGCCGATGAGTTCCGGATCGTCGAGCCGACGGGGAATGATGTACCGATCGTTCATGATGATGCGCGCCCTCCTGTCCGCCGCCGTCAGATGACGGCGGTGACGACCGAAGTGACGATCGGCACGCCCGTGCCGACGCCGATGCCGACGCCAACGGGGACCGCGATCTGCGACAGCGTGAACCGGCCCGAGGCGAGGCCGATGAGTCCGCCCGCGAGGCTCAGCACGGTGATGATCTTGCCGCCCGAGCCTTCGAGAAAGTCGGTGAACTTGGTCAGTGCCGGGGCGAAGGTGGTGTCCGCGCCGGCATAAGCGGCGCTCGCTGCAAGTGCAGCCACCGCGACCGGGAGAACGAGGCTGGCGGCCTGGGTGAAGCGAGGGGCGCCGAGGCGCCGGGGGAGGGCAAGTGCAGGCATGAAGAAAGCTCCGGTTGGAGGGTTGGACACAGCGTCTTGCGTTCGCTGTGTGTTCTTCATCTATCTAGGAAACGATCGTAGGAAAGTGTGAATGTGTGATGGGGCCCAATTGCGGATGCATATGGACAAAAGGAATGTGGGGAGATGACTGAAAACGGCGATATAGCCGTATTTTAGCCAATATATCGACGCTGGAATCGGCGGAGTGCGACGGCGAATCGCGGCGCGGCCATGTCTCATTTGAAATGGCCTAGAACCTAGATGTTCTATTATTGTTCTTTTTGGTTTCCTACAGGTAGGAGGCTGCGATATGCCTGCGAATCATGCGATCGTGATGGAGTGACGCGACGATGCCCAATCTGCCTTCCATGCCCGACGCGGCCAATGAGCGCCTCGCGCGCACGCTATGCTGCGCAGTGGATGGAGCGGGCAAACCGCGACACCAGATTGCCCGCGAGGCCGGTATGCACAAGGACACGCTGTTGCGTGTCATCCGCGGCGAACGCCCAATTACGTTGGACGAAGCAGACCGGATCCTCGAGGCCTGCGGCGCTCCTGTGCGCGCCACTCTGGCGCTCGTGATCGCTGGTCATGAAGCGCTCGCCGCGCAGTGGATGCACCATGAGATGGGAGCCTTCCTCGACGAGTTCTTCTCCGCGCTGCCAGGGGAATTGCACGAAGCGCTTGGCGACAGGATTGGTGATCTCAGACCGCGTTGGGCGATTGGCACATCACGCCTGGTTGCCCGCATGCTGTCCAAGCACATCGATGAATTTGCAGATCGTGATCTGTCGCTTGTGATGGGCAGGTGACGGGGGAAGCAATGATCGGAGGGGAACCCGACAATTGCTCTGCCCAAGGAGTTCTCATGGCACCCGCCCACTCAAATACTGACGCATCAGCCGCGCTTGCGCGCACTGAGGCCACCCCGATTGCGCCTGCGCGGAGGCTAATTCGTCTGCCCGAAGTCATGGCCCGTGTCGGACTGAAGCGGTCCGCAATCTACCAGCGCATGAGCGATGGCCGGTTCCCAAAGTCGCGGTCTCTCGGTGCCAAATGCACCGTATGGGTCGAGCGGGAGATCGAGGAATGGATCGAGCGGGTCGCAAGCACTCCTCACAACCCGTAAAGCGATACCTCGATTAACGAGGACGCCGCTCTGCCAGCCCACTCAATATCGGACAATCCGGCCTGTTGTCGCCGCTGCACCCTTCGGCAAGTTCCAACAATGCGCTGCGCATGGCTTCAAGCGCTGCCGCCTTACGACCAAGGTCTTCGGCATGTGCCAGGGCAACAGTCTTCACCTCACTGCTTGTCCGCTCGCGGTCGTCCCACAGGCCGAGGAGAGTGGCGATCTCCTCCAGCGAGAACCCAAGATCGCGGGCGTTCGCGATGAAGCGCAGACGCTCGACCGATTGCGGCGAATAATCCCTGTAACCATTGTCGCGTCGGTCAGGGGGCGGCATCAGCCCTACGCGCTCATAGTGCCGGATCATCCGCTCCGACACGCCAGTGGTCTTCGAAACCTGTCCGATGTTCATGGCTGCCGTTCGCCGAACTTCGGGTGGCGTCCTTGGTGGTGGCCGCCATGGAAGAAGTGCAGCAGCGGGCAGGCGAACAGGAATGCGTAAGGGATCAGCCCGAAGAAGTGCTGCCGGTGTTCCGGATAGAGCAGGAAAGCAGCGATCAGCGCGGCCGAAGCCACGGCCAGCAGCCACGCGCGCTTGCTGGAAAGGTTCATAGCGCAATCCTCCTGAGACGCAGCGAATTGCCGATGACGCTGACCGAGGAAAGGGCCATCGCCGCCGCTGCGATGATCGGTGAAAGCATGATGCCGAACAGCGGGTAGAGAGCGCCCGCAGCCACCGGGATACCAGCGACGTTGTAGGCAAAGGCGAAGAACAGGTTCTGCCGGATGTTGGTCATGGTTGCATGACTGAGGTGCCGGGCACGCGCTATCCCCGTCAAATCGCCCTTGAGCAGTGTGATGCCTGCGCTTTCAATCGCAACGTCTGTGCCGGTGCCCATGGCGATGCCGACATCGGCAGCGGCAAGCGCAGGGGCGTCGTTCACACCATCGCCTGCCATCGCCACGATCCTGCCTTCGTCCCTCAAACGCTTGACGATCGCGCTCTTTTGGTCTGGCAAAACATCGGCTTCGATGTCGTCGATGCCGAGCCGCCGCGCGATGGCCTCAGCCGTGACGCGATTGTCTCCGGTCAACATGATGACATGGATGCCCGCTTCGGCCAGCGCCTTGAGCGCGGCAGGCGTAGTCTGCTTAACCGGATCCGCAATGCCGATGGCACCCGCAACCTTACCATCTATACCAAGAAAAATTGCGGTCGCCCCGTCAGCGCGCAGGGCGTCAGCACGTTGCGCCAACTGGGCAGTCGAGACCCCTTGTTCCTCAAGAAAGCGGGCATTTCCAGCAACAAGCCGATGTCCGTCGACGATGCCGGTTATGCCCTTGCCGACTGGCTGATCGACGTCGCCCGGTTCGCTGATTGCGAGCCCTTTGGCTTCTGCTTCCCTGACAATCGCCAGGGCCAGCGGATGCTCGCTGCTGCGTTCGAGGCTCGCGGCCAGGCGCAGAACCTCTTGGCTGTCGAACCCTTCAGCCGTCTCGATCGCAACCACCGCGGGCTTGCCCTCGGTGAGTGTACCGGTCTTGTCGACGACAAGCGTATCGACTTTCTCCATGCGTTCGAGCGCCTCGGCGTTCTTGATGAGGATACCGGCCTGCGCACCGCGTCCGACCCCCACCATGATTGACATCGGGGTTGCGAGGCCAAGCGCACAGGGGCAGGCGATGATCAGCACGGCTACCGCAGCAATCAGGCCATAGCCCATTGCTGGCGATGGGCCGACCAGGGACCAGGCGACGAACGCGATCGCTGAGACCGCGATCACCGCCGGTACGAACCAGCCCGACACGGTGTCGGCAAGCCGCTGGATCGGCGCACGACTGCGCTGGGCTTCTGCTACCATCTGGACGATGCGCGCCAGCATGGTGTCGCGCCCGATCTTCTCGGCGCGCATCACGAGGCCGCCGGTCTGGTTGATCGTGCCACCGATCAGCTTTGACGCAGCCTCCTTGGTCACCGGCATGGACTCGCCAGTCACCATCGATTCATCGACCGTGCCGCGGCCCTCCAGCACCACGCCATCAACCGGAACCTTCTCGCCTGGGCGAACGCGGAGCGTGTCGCCGACCAGAACCTGGTGGAGTGTGATCTCCTCGTCACTACCATCAGGACGAACCCGGCGGGCGAGCTTGGGCGAAAGGTCGAGCAATGCGCGAATCGCACCGCTGGTTGTTTCCCGGGCACGCAGTTCAAGCAGTTGGCCAAGCAAGACCAGCACGGTAATGACCGCAGCCGCCTCGAAATAGACCGCGACTGAGCCGTCCATTGCGCGAAACGCGTCCGGGAAGATACCGGGCGCGAGCGCCGCCGCCATGCTGTAGATCCAGGCAACGCCCGTTCCCATCGCAATCAGGGTGAACATGTTGAGGTGGCGGCTTTTCACCGAGGCCCAGCCGCGTTCGAAAAATGGCCAGCCCGCCCACAGGACCACCGGCGTCGCCAGAACCATCTGGATCAGGTTGGCGATGTTTCCATCCAGATAATGGCGCAGTCCGGTCAGATGTCCGCCCATTTCGAGCGCAACCACCGGCAAAGCGAGGATGAGGCCGATTACAAAGCGCCGCTTCATGTCGGCATATTCGGGCGACGGTCCATCGTTGAGCGTCGGCGTCATCGGTTCCAAGGCCATGCCGCAGATCGGGCAGCTTCCAGGCCCGGACTGCTGGACCTCCGGATGCATCGGACAGGTCCAGATCGCGCCGTCTGGCACCGGCTCTGCCGGTCGCGGCGCATCGCTCATATAGCGTGATGGGTCGGCCTTGAACTTGGTTAGACAGGCAGCGCTGCAAAAGTAGTGATGGACGCCGTCATGGGTCGCTACATGCGTGGTCGTCGCAGAATCGACGCTCATTCCGCAGACGGGGTCAATCACCGTTCCTGGAGCCTTCGATCCGGAATGGGCGCATTTCGCATGGTCATGATGCGACTCGGTCATACTTCGTACTCCTCTGGTCGCCACACTCATCAACCTTGACATCATGTCAGGGTCAAGAGGTAATTCACCCGTGCGCCATGATCGGTTCCAGCGTACCCAGCCAGGCCACCACAGCGAGGATCGTAAGCACTGTGGACGTTTCCAGAACCAGGCTTTGCCGAAGACCACGTAACGCGGGGACCGGATTTCCGTTGGCGATGGCTGCACCAAGAGCGGGTGTCAGCCGCCAGCGGTTGACACCCGCCAGCATCAGCATTGCAGCAAACAGGGCGAGCTTGATAAGCAGGAGTTGGCCGTAGCGCGAAGCGAACAAGGCGTAGGGATGCGGCAAGCCCATCAGGCTCAGGCTGTTGATGATGCCCGTGAGAACGATCAACCCGACCGCAAGCGTCCCAACCCGCGAGAATTGTTCAAGCGCCCGATGCGCGATCCTGATCTGCGCATCGGATTGGTGCGCCAATGGCTGAAAAAGCAACCAGGAGAACGCGGCAATTCCGCCGATCCATACAGCCGCCGCCAGCATGTGGGCGATGTCGCTCAGCCGGTGGAGGGATCCAGTCCACCCTTCGGTTGCACCGGCATGGCCAGTCCAAACCAGCGTGGCGATGGCAAGCACAGCCGAGGCAAGCAGACAGTATCTTGCAAGGTGTGGGCTTCGGCCAAGCGCCAGGGCGGCAAGCAGGGCAATTGCAACTGCCGCCATGCGCACGACCCAGGCGCTGCCGATGGCGCTCTGTGTAACGATTTCCCTGAAGGCCGAGCCATCGACTGCCCAGAGGCTTGTCCCGGTCATGGCTGCGACAAGTGCGATCATGCCGCCGCCGGACAGCAGCAGTCCGAGCAGCGAAAGGAGGAAGGCAGATTTGGCCAGCGGTAGCAAGGCAGCGCCTCGCTCCTCAGGTTTCAGCGCGTAAAGCGAGAAGGCCGTCACACCTGCCAGCACCATCAGGTCGGCGTAAAGCGCGAACCGGATGGCGATGACAGGCAGGTTGTCCATGTCTTCAGCGTACGGTGAAGCTGAAGTTGCCGCCCATGCGATGCGTGTCGGCTCCGGCCGCGCTCCAGGTCACGCGGTAAGTCCCGCTGGCAAGCGGCCGACGGAGCAGCAACGTCATCGATTTCCTGTCATTGCCAAGCCGGGCGGTGAAACCCGTGATCGGCATCGGCGCATGGTTTGCCATACCCGGCATTCCGGTCATTGCGATGTCGGCCCTTGCCGTTGCGCCGATCACGGCCTCATTGAAGCGCAGTTCGACCTTCGTCGGCGCTGCGACCGTGGCATTGGCTGTCGGGGTCGAAGACACGAGCTGCGTATGCGCGCTGGCAACCTGCGGCACGATGAGCCCAAGAGTCGCAACGGCAACGGCAAAGCTGGGCAAACGCATCAGTTATCTCCTTGGAAATGGCTATTAGGTTGAGATACGCGGCCCGGAACAGCATCCCTCAAATTGGGCTGGTTCAATTTTTCTGAGGGATCGGGGATATGGCTGCGTATAGCATCACAAGACCTCGGGAGACCCACCATGTCCGACCTTGATCAGGCGCTCCGCCGTCTGGGCACACTTCCGGCTCCTTCGGGGCTGGCGACTATCGACGATGCTGTGCTTGCCGGACTGGCTGCGAGCCGCCGTGAGGCTGCGGCCGGGTCGCGGCTGATGGGTTTTGCCGCAGCCCTGGCGCTGGTGGTCGGCGTAGCCGGTGGCGGACTGGCGGGCGGCGAACCCGCCACGGCTCAACCCATCTCTCCCTTTGCGCCTGACAATCCCCTCGCACCTTCGACCTTGCTGGATGTCCACCCGTGAATTGGACCACGCGGCTGATCCTGATCGCGCTTGTCGCATTTGCGGCGGCGCTGGGCGGCACTTATGCCGGCCGCGTCCTGTTTACACCGGAAAGGCAGAGCGAGACCGAACTCCACGCCTTGCTGCACAGCGAGCTCGAACTCGATGCCGCACAGGAAGCAAAGATCGAGGCAATCGAGCAGCGTTTTGCCACACGCCGCAAGGCGCTCGAACTTGAGATGCGGGCCGCCAATGCCCATCTGGCCGAAGCGATGGAAGTGGAACACGGCTATGGTCCGCAAGTCACGGCCGCCATCGACCACACCCACAAGGTCATGGGTGAAATGCAGAAGGAAACGCTTGAGCATCTCTTTGCCATGCGCGCCGTCCTGAGGTCTGATCAGGCGGCCAAATTCGACAGGTCGGTTACCAGAGCCCTTACCCCAGAAGTGCGGTGAGCCTTCCGCTGTCCGAGGGGAGCGACGGCGAACTCGCGGCACTGGCGCTCGCGGGCCGGCAGGACGCTTATCGCGAATTGCTGGCGCGCCACCGTGACGCTGTGTTTCGCTTGGTGCGAGCGTCAGTCGGCGATCCGCACGAGGCCCTCGACGTCACCCAGGAAACCTTCATTGCCGCTTTCTCGGCCCTTGGGCGTTACGACCATGGGCGACCGTTTCTGGCATGGCTCAAGCACATCGCGCTCAACAAGTGCAGGGACTGGGGACGAAGGCGCAAGGTGCGCGCCTTCTTCACCCGCGCAGTGCCGCTCGAGATGGCTTTCGATGTTTCAGACGATGCCATTCCCGCCGATGTGCAAGCGGCAGACCGGGCCGAGCTGGCGCGCGTGACCGCTGCCATATCCCGCTTGCCATCCCGTCTGCGCGAGGCCCTGGTCCTCCGCACGATCGATGGCCTCGGCCAGGCCGAAGCTGCCGAGGTGCTCGGTGTCAGCGAGAAGACGGTCGAGACCCGCCTCTACCGGGCCAGGGGGAAATTAAAGGCGATGCTTGGCGACCAGATCTGAGGGCTAGGGAAAGCGGCTGCGTAGAGGACGATGAAGCCGTCAATCTTACCGGATACCACTCATGCATTCTTTTGCGCTCGATCGCCGTACCCTCATTCGTTCGGCTGCTTTGGGGGGCGGGGGCCTCGCGCTTTCGGCAGCGCTCCCCGCGTGGGCGCGCAGTGGAACTCCTGGCCTCGCAGGCCCGATGTTCGTGGTGTCCGGGGAGCAAATCGCACTATCCGTCGGTCATGCCTCGCTCCGGGTCGGCGGACGTGAGGGGCATGCCATCGGCATCAACGGTGCGACACCTGGCCCGGTCATCCGATTAAAGGAGGGCCAGAAGGTTCGCTTCGCGGTGAGCAACACGCTGAACGAGGAAACCTCGATTCATTGGCACGGGCTGCTCGTGCCCTTCCAGATGGATGGCGTGCCGGGGGTGAGCTTTCCGGGGATCAAGGCTGGCCAGACCTTCGTGTACGAGTTCCCCGTCAAGCAGTCTGGCACCTATTGGTATCACAGCCACTCCGGCATGCAGGAGGCGATGGGAATGTATGGCGCGATCGTCATCGATCCCGCCGCGCCCGATCCGGTCGCCTATGACCGTGAACATGTAATCATGCTCGCCGACTGGAGCTTCATGCATCCGCATACCCAACTGCGCAAGTTGAAGGCGCAGCCTGGCTACTTCAACATGCAGAAGCAGACTCTCTCCGGCCTGCTCGCGGGCAAGGACCAGTCGGCCTCCGAACGCCGCATGTGGGCCGGGATGCGGATGGACCCGACCGACATTTCCGACGTCACCGGCGCAACCTATCATTTCATGGTCAACGGTCATGACAGTACCGCGAACTGGACCGGACTGTTCGCACCCGGCGAGCGGGTGCGCCTGCGCATCATCAATGCAGCCGCCATGACGAATTTCAATGTCCGGATTCCGGGTCTCGCGATGACGGTGGTCGCCGCGGATGGGCAAAACGTGCAGCCAGTCGAGACCGACGAATTCCAGATCGGCATCGCGGAGACCTATGACGTGATCGTCGAACCCAGGGTCGACGAGGCCTATGGCTTCATTGCCGAGGCCATCGATCGCTCCGGTCAGGTGCGCGCGACGCTTGCTCCGCGCCTCGGCATGGCCGCGCCGATTCCGCCAATCCGCGAACGTCCGCTGCTCACCATGAAGGACATGGGCATGGGCGATATGGCTGCGTCCGACGGCGATACAAGCGGAGCAGACCACGCAGCCATGGGCCACGACATGCCCGGGGCGGATCATGGTTCGATGAAGATGCGCGATCCCTCGGTCGCGCCGCAGGTCAAGCTGGGGCCTGGCGTCGCAACGCTCTCGCCGATGCCCATGGACCGCACGGGAGAACGTCCGACCGGTCTTGAGAAGGTCGGGCACCGGGTGCTGACCTACCGCGACCTCAAATCGCTCGCGCCCAATCCAGACAAGCGCACGCCGTCGCGCGAGATCGATCTGCACCTGACCGCCAACATGGAGCGCTACATGTGGTCCTTCGACGGCGAGAAGTTCAGCGAAAATACTGAGCCAATCCCGTTCCGCCACATGGAGCGGGTGCGCATCAATCTCATTAACGACACCATGATGCCCCATCCGATCCACTTGCACGGACACTTCTTCGAACTGGTTACTGGCAGTCCTGGCCATCATCCGCTGAAACACACGGTCAACGTCCTGCCCGGCGGCAAGGTCTCGTTCGATCTGACTGCCGATGAGCTCGGCGACTGGGCATTCCACTGTCACATGCTGCTGCATATGATGTCGGGGATGTTCCGGGTCGTGACCGTGCGCCATGAGGAGGACGCGGCATGAAGACGACCCTTCTCATCAGTGCTGCGGTCCTGCTGGCAGCGCCTGGCATCGCGGCGGCCCAGTCCTCCATGTCAGATATGGCAATGAAGGATGCGCCGGCGCCAATTCCCCAAGGCGCAGCTCCACAGCCTGCTGCAGATCATTCCGGCCATGATCAGCCAAAGTCCGCAGTTTCCGAGCCAGCCGCGGCGGATCGTCATGCCGGACACGCTGTCGAGCCGAAGGCGGCCAGTGCGATACAGGTTGAAGCCGTGGATCACTCCGGCCACGACATGAATGCTATGGCGGGCATGTCTGAGGACGGTCCGGTGATCGGGACTGCGCCCGCCCCGGCGCCGCCAAGTGATCATGCCGCCGATGCTGTGTTCGAACCTGCCGAAATGGCGCGGGCGAGAGAGGCGCTGCGGCGAGAAAACGGGGCGTTCTCGGGATCGATGGTGCTTTTCGATCTCGCCGAATTTCAGGCCCGAGAGGGCCGGGACGGATATCGCTGGGCGGGCGAGGCCTGGTTTGGCGGCGATATCGATCGCCTCCTGATCAAGACAGAAGGTGAGGGCACTTTCGGCAAGCCAGTCGAGGACCTGGAGATTCAGGCGCTCTATTCTCGTGCGATCTCTCCGTTCTGGAACGCTCATGTCGGCTTGCGGCATGACATCGTGCCCAATCCCTCGCGGACTTATGCCGTACTCGGGATAGAGGGGATCGCGCCCTACTGGTTCCACCTGACCGGACAGATGTTTATTTCCGACAAGGGTGATCTGCGGGCTCGCCTTGAGGGAAGTTACGATGAGCGCATCACCCAGCGTCTGATCCTCCAGCCTCGGGCGGAGTTCAACATCTCCGCTCAGGACATGCCGGCGATCGGGGTGAGGTCGGGTCTCACGGACTTCGAACTGGGCGCGCGCCTGCGCTATGAGATACGGCGGGAATTCGCGCCCTACGTTGGCGTGGAATTGAGCAAAAAGACTGGCGAGACTGGGCGATTGGCGCGGCTTGCCGGGGAAGATCCCGAAGCAGTCAGTTTCGTGGCCGGGCTCAGGGTTTGGTTCTGATGGCAATGGGCAAAGACTTGGTCTGGACCTATAGGTCGCGCCGGAGAAAGACTTGATCCTATGAAATCGGCCGTCGCTCTCATGGTTGCGCTTGCATTGGTGTTCGGCTCAGGCCCGCTTTGCGCCGCGACGGCACAGGCTCGGGTGCAGACGGTTAGTATGGAATGCGGTGACATGCCGGGAAGCGGCGACCGCTCACATCGTCATGACACACCAGACGTGGCGCGGGCCTGCCATTCGTGCATCTTTCCGGAACCCGCTATCGGCACCAATCTGAATGCCACTGGATGGCATTGGATCAGTCCTGAGGTTCGGGCTCCGCAAAGCCTGTCCGGATTGACGCTTGAACCGCCGACACCGCCCCCGCGCCAAGTGGTTCCTCGATCCATTTCAAACTTATTTGGAGAATTCACATGAAATCCAAGTATCTGCTGGGCGCCATCGCGCTCTCGCTTTCTACCGCCGCGTTCGCAGCGGAGCCTGCACCGACGCCAGAAAAGCCTTGCTGTTGCTGTAAGAAGGACGAGCACGGCCAGATGGCCTGCTGCAAGGAGCATGGCGAGCAGGCTGGTGAGCATGCTGGTCACGACATGAGCGGCATGGACCACAAGTAAGTCAAGGTGCGCGGAGGGTGGTCCGCCACCCTCCGCGCATTGCCATGTGACTACTGGCAAATGCGGACTGGACCTTAGTTTACACCGGGGCGGTTCAGCGGCCACCCGCGGATAAGGAGATCACACATGCGAAAGCTCGTTCTGGTACTGGCGTTGTTTTCGACGCCCGCGCTAGCGGCAGGCGACATCCTGATGCATCGCGATCCGGGGTGTGGGTGCTGCGAACAATGGGCTGCGCGGGTTCGGCAGACCTTCGGCAGAAATGTGCGAATCGTCGATGACGCGAACCGTACCGCGTTCCAGCGGCAGGTGGGTCTTCCCGCAAACCTTGTGTCATGCCACACCGCGATCGTGGACGGGATCGCCTTCGAGGGACACGTTCCTATTGCGGACATGCGCCGCGTACTGGCGAGCCGCCCGAAAGGTGTTCGCGGGCTTGCAGTTGCGGGAATGCCCATCGGATCGCCGGGCTTGGAGCTGCCGGGTGTTCGCGCGCAGCGGTATAACGTCATTGCCTTCGGGGCCGCGCGCACCAGCGTATACGCACAGCATTAGTCGTCGCATTAGATTCGAGTATCTTCATCTCTGCTCCTGCGAAACCCGGAGCACATCCGGGCATATCGAATGAGAGCGGGGCAAGATGCTTCCGCGAGTTGTGTTACGTTTGGAGCGGGGCTTTTTCGCCTTGATCGCGATGAAGGCCGCGCCTGCAGTCGTCCTTCGCCCAAGCCAGCCCGCTTCACGGCGATCTGTGATCTTGCCGAGGAGGCTGCAGCGCCAGCGCCTGTAGGCGTCACCGAGGGAATTGCCGCACTCCTTCGCGGCCATAGTAAGCCCCCTCAGGATTGCTATCTCCCGGCGTCAGAACACCAGAACCTTGTCCGCCTCCAACGCATAGGCAAAGACGATCGGTGAAAGGACTCCGGGGGCCAGCCATCACGGCGATCACTCGAGCCGAAGGACTGCCCAGAACGCAAAGCACCCGGCGATTTCCGCGATGGCCGCGAGCACGTACCACCCGATGGTCGTCTGCGGGACGGTCACAGCCGGATATCCCCGCGAGCGAGTAGCGCTGCCATGCCCATGTACAGTACAATGGTGAGAATACAGCCTGCTGCGAGTGCAGTCCAGAACGCGAAGCCGCGCTTGAGAAGTGCCGGGATTAGCAGGAACATCGGCAGCGAGGGCAGTACATACCAGAAGGTCCCTTGGGCATATTGCGCCATTCGATCGGCATCGCCGGTATCGCGCCACAACCAGATCATGCTGAGCACCGCAATGAGAGGGAGCGCTGATATCAGCGCCCCGATACCGGGACTACGCCGTGCAACTTCCGAGACTGCGACGATGATGATCGCAGACAGGATCGCTTTCAGGATCAGATAACTCATAGCCGCGCGTCCTTCGGTCCCAGCGTTTCAATGATCTTGCAATCCCCCACCGTCCCCCTTCGGCAACTGCCGATCACGCGGTCGAGTTCGGTACGCAGAGCAGCCAGATCGCTGATCTTGCGCTTAATATCTGCGAGATGAACCCGTGCGATACTGTCGACTGCCTCGCAGGACCGCGCCTTGTCGTCGGACAGAGTGAGCAATTCTCGGACCGCTTCGAGCGTGAAACCTAGGTCTCGGGCACGGCGAATGAATGAAAGGCGGGCGAGATGCTCCTTGCCATAGGCTCGATAGTTAGCCGAGGTGCGCGCGGGCGGCGCTAGCAGCCCGATTTTCTCGTAATAGCGCACCGTCTCAACCTTGGTCGCGGTTGCGCTCGCCAGCTCGCCGATCTTCATCGCTTGACCCTGTAGTTGCTACAGGGTGTAGATAGATGTCCGACTCGGGATTTGTCGAGGAGGACAATTCGATGGCAGACAGTTGCTGCGCAAGCGCCTGCGGTAGCGAGACGGCCAAGGCCGACCCGCGCTGGCGGCGCGTTCTGTGGGTGGCGCTGATCGTCAATGCGGCAATGTTCCTTGTCGAAATGGTGGCAGGCGCGGCCGCAGACAGTCGCGCGCTTCAGGCCGACGCGCTCGACTTTCTGGGTGACGCCGGCAACTATGCGGTGAGCCTTGCGGTCGTTGGCGCGGCGCTTTCATGGCGGGCGCGGGCGGCGTTGCTGAAATCACTTTTCATGCTGGGCTTTGCCGGCTGGGTCTTCGGCAGCGCGGTCTTTGCATTTATGCACGGTACGTCGCCGGACCCTGCGATGATGGGCGCGGTCGGCGCACTGGCGCTGGCCGCGAATGTTGGCGTTGCCCTGTTGCTTTATCGCTACCGTACGGGCGACGCTAATATGCGTTCGGTCTGGATATGCTCACGCAACGACGCCATTGGCAATGTCGCCGTGATGCTGGCCGCGCTAGGCGTGTTCGGCACAGGTAGCGCCTGGCCCGACCTGATTGTTGCGACAATTATGGCTGCGTTGGCCTTGACGGGCGGCCTGCAGGTGTTCCGACACGCGATAGCCGAGCTGAAAGCTGCTCCCGCCGCGGTAGAACAAGCATGAAAGCCGGCGGCAGCGAGGTAACGGTATGATGCTCGATCTGGCCCGAGACCTCATCGCGGAAGAAATGGCCAGCTTTGGCGCTGCCAGACGTGCCAGTGACAGGCTGGCAGCTTGGCGTGCGCTAGAACGCGCTCATATCGTGGCGCAGCCATATTTTGGACTGCATCTGGCCAGTCATTGGACAATGCTCAGTTACGCGCTTCGTGAAAGGGACTTCAAAGAAGCCGGGGGGCAATGCTTACGGCTCGCACTCGTACCGCTGGGTGCCATTACTGGTCGATTGCCGATCGGTAATACTGGCCGGTCGAATGTTAGCGCCTTTCGGCCGATGCCAATTCCGCAGGATCTTCTGGCTCGAATGGACGATCAATCGTGAGCATTTTCTTGCTGGATTCGAGAGTGGCTGGTAGGCGCGCTAATATGCGGGTCCGCCTCTTCTCGATGCTCCTTATGTTTGCCATTTTGTTTGGCGGCCTTGTCGCGCCCGAAACTGCGCATGCCGACAATCTGATGGCTGGACACAGCGTCGAAGTTCTCGACAAGCATGATCATGCTGATGACGGCAACCAAGAGGACCCTGAGCAGAAAGGCGGATCACCATGTCATGCCCTGGTCCATCATCATTGCGGCGTAGCGCTGGCTACAGACTCTGAATCCGCCTCACTAACGATCTGGGACGGCAAGGCGGCGATCACGCCGCTTATCGTTCAGCCGATGCGTTCGCTTGCTCTCGCTCCGCCGACGGAGCCGCCCGCAGCCTGAAATCCCAGCTTTAAGCGCGCCGGTTATTCCGACGCCGATACTGGCAATTTCAGGATTCTCAAACCATGCGAAACTTCCTTCTTGGCGCAATTGCGCCTGCGGTGCTCGTCGCCGCAGCCCCTGCTGATGCGCGTTCGACCCGCGTCGATATCCCGGTCCAAATTGACCCGAAAGCGTCGGTCTATATTCTATGGGTTAAGGTTCAGACTGACGGCAGCCATACGCTCGTCAGCGGCTATGTCCGTCAGAAGCGCTGGTTCGCGCGCCACAGGGGCGACCTCCACATAGAATTTCTCAGACAAGGCCAGCGAGTCGCCTGTCAGGAAACAGACTGGAAGAAATACCGGTATCGTTCGCGGGGGCAGTGGCGCTTTGCAACTTCGGCGGACTTATCCCCCACAACGGTCGACACCGTCCGCATTTCGCACGTGATCCACGACCGTGAGCAGGACCGCACGCCCGATCCTGTGAATGCTTGTTCGGGATTGACCGTGCCCTCCGCACTGAATTCCGGCGGTGCGTGACATGAAGTTCCGATTGTTGATCGCATCAGCCATTCTGGCATCCTGCTCCCACGCCTGGGCGGCCGAAGTTTCACTGCCTGATGCACTGGCGCAAGGTGCGCAGAATTCGCCGCGCATCTCCCAAGCACGCGCCCAGGCTCGGGCTGCGGAGGCACGGGCACGGCAGGCCGGCGTCTCGCCTAATCCCGAGATTTCGCTCGAGGTCGAGAACTTCGCCGGGACTGGCCCATATCGTGACACTCGGAGCGCCGAGACGACTCTGGCACTCAGTCAGCGTATCGAACTGGGCGGCAAGCGTAGCGCACGGGTGGCAGTGGCGTCGTCCGAACGCGATTTTGCCTTGCTGTCGTTACGCCGCGCCGAAGCCGATCTTGCGCGCGATATTCGCGTCGGCCATGCCGAATTGCGCGCCGCCGAGGACCGTGCAGTGCTGGCGCGAGATAATGTCGGGCAGGCGCGCGAATTGGCTCGAACCGCTCGGCTGCTGGTGGACGTTGGTCGCGATCCCCCGTTGCGGCAGCTCCGTGCGGAAGCGCTGCTCGCCGAAGCGCAGGCCGAGGAAGCGCGGGCCTTTGGCGAGTTGCTTGCCGCTCGCCGCATGCTTGCCGATCTGATCGGGAGCAGCGATCCCGAACTATCAGTGCCAGCGTGGGTCGATGAGGCGGTGCCAGGGGCATTCCCGCCCGAGACACCTTCCCTCGACGAGCAGCTTGCCGCTGCCGAGCGCGATGCTGCTCAGGCGCGCATCCGGGTGGCACGTGCCGATGCGGTCCCTGATGTGACAGCAAGCGGCGGTGTGCGGCGTATCAATGACGGGCGCGAGACGGCCTTCGTTGCCGGCTTTTCCATTCCTCTCCCTTTCAGAGACCGCAACCGTGGCGGGATTGAAGCGGCGCAGGCGGATGCACTCGCCGGCGAAGCCGCACTTGCTCAGGCGCGGCTCACCGCGCGCCGCGCGCAGCATGACGCGCGCATGCTGCTCGGGGCTGCCGATGCACGGGTCGAGGCGCTGTCCGGGCCATCGCTGGCGCAGGCAGCAGAGGCCGTGCGGCTCGCGCGCATCGGCTACGGCGCAGGCAAATTCAGCCTGCTGGAACTGCTCGATGCGCAAGCCGCGCTCACTACCACCAAGACCGCGCTGATCGAGGCCCGCCTCGACCGCGCTCGTGCGCTGGCCGCACTGATCCGCGCCAATGCGCGCGCAGGGGATTGATCGATGACCGAAGCTAACGACAAGACGAAACTCATCGCTGGGGTCGCCATTGCAGCACTCCTGCTTGGCGGGGGAGGCATAATGCTTGGCCGCTCGGTATTCGCGCCAGAGCCTACAACAGCCGCCTCGACGGAAAGCGAACATGCCGAAGAGAAAGATGAAGGGCATGTCGAGGGTCAGGTCGAGATTGACGCGGCACGTGCCCTGGCTGCCGGTATCGTCACCGAAACCATACAATCTGGCGGACTGGGTGCTGAAATTCTGGCACAGGGCGTGGTTGCCGCAACTCCGCAAGGCGAAGCGGTACTGACGGCACGCGCTGACGGTGCGATTGTCCGGATCAACCGGCAACTCGGCGACTATGTCCGAGCCGGAGAGCCAGTGGCAACCATGGAGAGCCGTGACGCAGCCTCCATCGCCGCTGAACGAAGCTCGGCGTCGGCAAAGCTGGCGCTGGCGCGCTCGACATATGCGCGCGAAAAGCGGCTGTTCGATGCGCGCGTGACGGCGCGCCAAGACCTTGAGGGTGCAGCCGCAGTGTTGGCAGAGGCCGAGGCTGAGGCACGGCGGTCGCAGTCAGCTGCATCTGCCGCCAGGGTGTCTGGCGATGGCCGAAGCCTCTCTGTCATCAGCCTCATTTCCGGGCGGGTGACCAAGGCCGACGCGAGACTTGGGGCTTATGTCCTCGCCGGCACCGAATTGTTTCGCGTTTCCGATCCCACCCGCATCCAGATCAACGCATCGGTGCTGGCCGCCGATGCACGGCGCATTCAGCCAGGCGATAGCGCTGTGATCGAACTGCTGGGCGGGGAGACCTTGAATGCAGTGGTGCGCTCAGCAACTCCCACCCTCGATCCCGATAGCAAGACCGCGACGATCATCCTGACCCCGCAAGGCATTGGTGGGCTGACACCCGGTCAGGGCCTGCGCGCCCGGATCAAGCCGCGTGGAGGTGGCGATAACGGCCTTATCGCGCTGCCGGAGGAAGCCGTGCAGACCGTCGAAGGGCGCGAGGTCGTATTCGTCAGGACCGCCAAGGGGTTTCTTGCGACCACTGTCGTCACCGGCAAGCGCGGAGGTGGACGGATCGAGATCGTCGATGGGCTGAAACCGGGCGTCACCATCGCGACCAAGGGCGCGTTCCTGCTCAAAGCCGAACTCGGCAAGGGCGAGGCGGAGCACTGAGATGATCGAGAAACTTCTTGATGCGTCGATCCGCTTCCGCTGGGGCGTGGTCATCCTGACGCTGATCATTTCCGCCTACGGCTTGTCGGAGCTGATGAAGCTGCCGATCGATGCCGTTCCCGACATCACCAACAAACAGGTGCAGATCAATACGGTCGAGCCAAATCTTGGGCCACTCGATATTGAGAGGCTTGTTACCTTTCCCGTTGAAACGGCGATGGCAGGGATCCCGGGTCTGGAAAGCTCGCGCTCGATTTCGCGCAACGGCTTCAGCCAGGTAACTGTGATCTTCGAGGATCACACCGATCTCTATTTTGCGCGTCAGCAGGTGGCCGAGCGGCTCAATCAGGCCAAAGGAACCCTGCCCGAAGGGGTCGAGCCGCAAATGGGTCCGGTTTCAACCGGACTTGGCGAAGTGCTCATGTACATCGTCGATTTTGCCAAGCCCGGCAGCAAGGCCGCGCCCAAAGTCGCGGGCAAGCCCGGGTTCCAGCCCGATGGCTCGTATATGACTCCGTCTGGTGAAATTCTGACCGATGAGGTGGCCAAACTCGGCTATTTGCGCACGGTTCAGGACTGGGTGATCCGCCCGCAACTCAAGACCGTGTCAGGCGTTGCCGGGATCGATTCGATCGGTGGCTATGAGAAGCAGTTCGTTGTCCAGCCCGATGCATCCAAGCTCTCTACTTACGGCATCTCCTTCTCCGAACTGGCCGAAGCCCTTGAACGCGCCAACATCTCTGTCGGCGCTAACTTTGTCGAACGGGGCGGCGAAGCCTTCCTTGTCCGCGCCGATGGCCGCATCCGCTCGGTTGATGAAATCGGTCGCGCTACGGTCGCCAGCCGTGGTGGTGTCCCTGTCGCGGTTCGCGACGTTGCCACGGTCCAGATCGGCGGCGAACTGCGCACCGGCTCGGCTTCCGAAAACGGCAAGGAGATCGTTGTCGGAACCGCGCTCATGCTTGCCGATGGCAATAGCCGGGTCGTCGCTTCCGCAGTTGCGGACCGCCTCGAAGAGGTCGCCAAATCGCTCCCACCCGGCATTACGGTCAAGTCGGTTCTGGACCGCTCTCAGCTGGTCGATGCAACCATAGGCACGGTTGAAAAGAACCTGCTGGAAGGTGCATTTTTGGTCGCGATTGTGCTGTTTTGGCTGCTCGGAAACATCCGCGCGGCCATCATTGCCACGCTTGTCATCCCGATCTCGTTCCTGATCATGGGGACGGGCATGAACCTTACCCGCACATCGGGCAATCTGATGAGCCTGGGAGCACTCGACTTCGGTCTGATTGTCGATGGCTCGATTATCATCATCGAAAATTGCCTGAGGCGATTGGCCGAACGACAACATCATGAAGGGCGGCTACTCAGTGTGAGCGAGCGGCTGCACGAGGTGTTCGAGGCATCGCGCGAGATGGTGAAGCCGACCCTTTACGGGCAGGCGATCATTTTCCTCGTGTTCGTGCCTCTGCTGACCTTCACCGGGGTCGAGGGTAAAACCTTTTCGCCGATGGCAATTACGGTAATGCTGGCATTGGCTGGCGCGTTCATCGCTTCTCTGACGTTTGTGCCCGCAATGGTTGCGTTGCTGATCCGCGGCAAAGTCGCCGAGAAGGAAGTGCGGGCGATCGCATGGATGAAGGAGCGCTACGAGCCCGTGCTCAAGCGGGTGATTGATCGTCCCTGGCCGTGGGTCGGCGCAGGAGCGGGTACTTTCGCCGCTGCGGGCCTGGTATTTTCGATGCTCGGCAGCGAGTTTATCCCAACGTTGGGCGAGGGCAATCTTGCCATGCAGGCGCTGCGTATCCCGTCCACCTCGCTCAACAAATCGCAGGAGATGCAACTCCAGGTTGAAAAGGCTGTCGCTTCCTTGCCGGAAGTCGCCTTCATCTATTCCAAGACCGGCACGGCGGAAGTTGCGAGCGATCCGATGCCGCCCAACGCTTCGGATACGTTCATCATCCTCAAGCCTCGGGAAACCTGGCCTGAGGGTATCAGCACCAAGGACGATGTGATCGAACGGGTTGAGAAGAAGCTCGAACCACTCGTCGGCAACGCATTTGAAATCAGCCAGCCGATCCAGCTGCGCTTCAACGAGCTGATTGCCGGTGTGCGCGGCGACATCGCGATCAAGCTGTATGGCGACAATCTCGAGGAAATGGGCCGCGCGGCCCAGCAAGTGGCAGCGGTACTGAACACCGTCCCCGGCGCTGCCGACGTAAAGGTCGAGCAGACGGCTGGCTTCCCTGTCCTGGACGTCCAGTTCGACCGGGATGCCATCGCGCGATACGGACTGACCCTTCAGGATGTCAGCGATACCGTTTCCATAGCCCTCGGCGGCCGGGAGGCTGGCATCGTGTTTGAAGGGGACCGGCGTTACGATATCGTTGTCCGGCTTGACCGGGCAACGCGCGATGATCTCGACGCAGTAGGCGCGCTCCCTGTGTTGCTACCCGGCGAAGGCGGCGCGCGTGCATCGGTGCCTTTACGCGAGCTGGCAAAGTTCGGGTTCTCCGAAGGCTTGAACCAGGTCAGCCGTGAAAACGGCAAACGCCGTGTCGTTGTGCAGGCCAATGTGCGAGGCAATGATCTGGGCTCATTCGTTGCCGAGGCGCAGGAAAAGATTGCAGCGCAGGTCAAACTTCCGACCGGCAGCTTCATCGAATGGGGCGGGCAGTTTGAAAACCTGCAAGCCGCGTCTGCACGGCTGTCTGTGGTGATCCCGATCATCTTCGCCGCCATCTTTGGCATTCTGTTTTTGGCATTGGGCGGCGTGCGTCAGGCGATTGCGGTCTATTCGGCAATTCCGCTGGCACTGGCGGGCGGCGTGTTCTCGCTGCTTCTGACCGGATTGCCCTTCTCGGTCTCTGCTGCTGTTGGCTTCATCGTGCTTTCGGGTGTGACAGTGCTCAACGGTCTGGTCGTGATGACCAGCATCAACACCCGCATCGACGCAGGCAAGCCGGTTGATATGGCGATCAGTGAAGGCGTGATGGAGCGCGTTCGTGCGGTCCTGATGACGGGCATCGTGCCGGCCATCGGCTTCGTGCCGATGGCACTCGCCACCGGCACGGGTGCCGAGGTGCAGAAGCCGCTCGCGATCGTCGTGATAGGCGGCTTGATCACCTCGACCTTGCTGACCCTGTTCGTCTTGCCTGCCATCAGCCACTTGCTGCTGCGGGGACGCCACAAGCATCATGTCACCGGTGACTACGGCGATGTCGACACGTTCGGTGCGGAGTTGCCGGTCAAATGAAAATAGTGGCCGATCGTGTCAACGCGATGCGTCGGCCACTCACTTTTTAGGGCCGCTTGGCCTGGATTTCCAGCGCTTCGCATCGAGATAATTGAAGGATAATTGGCATGACGGAAAAAGCGCAGTTCGATATTCCGCTCGTTCTGCCCGGGGTGGCTGATGCTGCAGATGCCTGCGTCGAACGCATTATCGGCCGATTGAGGCCGCGCGCTGGTGTCGATCAAGTCCACGTCCTGCCAGCAACAGCTGATCAACCAGCGAAGCTATGCATCCATTATGATCCCGATGCACTCTCGCTTTCGACCGTCCGGGCCGAAGTCAGTGCCGCCGGAGCCGAAATCGGGAGCCAGTATGGACACCTAATTTGGCGAATTGCTGGGCTCCATGCCCGGCGGGCTCGAACGATCGGCAATCGTTTGGCGCAGCTCCCAGGGGTCCTTGAGGTCGATGTCAATCCGGCTGGCCTGGTCCGTGTCGAATTTGAGCGAGCAGCGATCAGCGAAGACACACTCGCCAATGCGCTCACGGAAATGGGACCCGCGCCAACTGAGCTGGTCGCCAAGCCAGCCCACGTACCTGAAGAGAAAGCGGACGGCGAGGAGGAGCACGACCACGATCACGGGGGGCAGTTCGGAGCCAACACGGAGCTGATTTTCGCGCTGGCTTGCGGCGCACTGCTGGCGGCCGGATTTGCAGTCAGCAAACTCTGGGGATCTGCGCCTGTCTGGCTCCCTCTCGCGTGCTACGTTGCAGCCTATGGGTTCGGTGGTTTCTTCACCGTTCGTGAGGCGATCGACAACCTCCGGCTCAGACGCTTCGAGATCGATACACTGATGCTCGTGGCGGCGGCTGGCGCCGCCGCGCTGGGCGCCTGGGGCGAAGGTGCGCTCCTGCTCTTCCTGTTCAGCCTTGGCCATGCACTCGAGCATTACGCGCTGGGCCGCGCGAGGCGGGCCATCGAAGCGCTTGCCGAACTTGCACCGCGCACCGCGCTGGTGCGCAGGGATGATGGGGGCACTGCGGAGATTGGTGTCGAGGAACTCGTGGTGGGTGATGTTGTGATCGTCAAACCCGACGAGCGGATCGCAGCAGACGGCTTCGTTATCAAGGGCGACAGCGCGGTCAACCAGGCGCCGGTGACCGGTGAGAGCATTCCCGTCGATAAGCACGCGGTTTCAGATGCCGCTCAGGCCCGCGCCAATTCGGACCGGCTCGATGCCGCATCCCGCGTCTTCGCCGGTACGATCAACGGCAGCGGGGTAATCGAAATCGAAGTGACCCGGCTAGCGAGTGACAGTACGCTCGCCAAGGTCGTCCGCATGGTCAGCGAAGCCGAGACGCAAAAATCGCCCACCCAGCGCTTCACCGACCGGTTCGAACGCGTATTCGTGCCGGTAGTGCTCGGCCTCGCCACGCTGTTGCTCTTCGCCTGGGTCGTTGTCGACGAACCCTTCCGCGATAGTTTCTATCGCGCCATGGCTGTGCTCGTTGCTGCGAGCCCATGCGCGCTTGCAATCGCAACACCCAGCGCCGTGCTTTCCGGTGTAGCCCGTGCTGCTAGAGGCGGGGTCCTGATCAAGGGCGGCGCACCGCTCGAATTGCTGGGCTCGCTGGATGCCATTGCCTTCGACAAGACTGGGACGCTGACCAGCGGAGAGCCACGTATCCGTGAAATCATTCCCGCGTCAGGCGTGTCGAAAGAAGAATTGATGTCGATTGCCGTCGCAGTCGAAAGCCTGAGCGACCATCCGCTGGCACAGGCCATAGCCCGGGATGGTAAGTCGTACATTGGTGACCGGGCAGTGCCCTCCGCCAGTCAGCTCAATAGCCTGACGGGACGCGGCGTATCGGCTGTGGTCGATGGTGAGCAGATTCTCATTGGCAAGGCCGAAATGTTTGGCGCTCAAGGTGTCGCACCGCTTTCGCAATCCATGGCGCAGGCCATCGAGCAACTTCGGCAGAGCGGGCATACGACGATGGTCGTGCGCCGCGGTGATCGGGACGTAGGTGCCATTGGCCTGATGGACACACCAAGGGAGGCCGCCAAGGCCACGATCGAACGTCTCCGTGACCTGGGTATACGCCGCATGATCATGCTTTCAGGTGACAACCAGCGCGTCGCCGATGCAGTCGCCAAACAGGTCGGCCTAGACGAGGCCTGGGGTGATTTGATGCCCGAGGATAAGGTTGAGGCTATCAAGAAGCTGCGCGCCGAAGCTAAGGTCGCCATGCTGGGTGACGGCGTCAACGATGCGCCGGCAATGGCAAGCGCTACCGTCGGCATCGCCATGGGCGCCGCCGGCTCGGACGTTGCCTTGGAGACCGCCGACGTGGCCCTTATGGCCGACGATCTTTCGCATCTGCCATTTGTAGTAGGACTAAGCCGCCAGACCCGTTCGATCATCCGTCAGAATGTCTTCGTCAGTCTGGGTGTGGTTGCGCTTCTGGTTCCGGCGACGATCTTCGGTCTCGGCATCGGGCCTGCTGTTGCCATGCACGAAGGCTCGACGTTGCTTGTCGTGTTCAACGCCTTGCGACTTCTCGCGTATCGCGAGGGATGAACCGAATCGCGAAAGCGCAGGTTGGTTGGCTCCCCAGCTTGGTGCGACTCCTCTGAGCGGCGCAGACCCCCTCCGATCCTTGGCGTAAGGGCCAAAGTTCGGCCTTGAAGCCAATTAATTCGCCAAGAGGCTCTTTTCTCGACCAGCTACCTAGAAAGCTACCTAGCTGAAATTTTGAACAAGCCATGTGAGTCGGACGCTTCAACATCCATTTGAATTTATTGAAGAAGTTGGTGGACGCACTTGGGCTCGAACCAAGGACCCGCTGATTAAGAGTTGAAGTTCAATACCGCCGTAAAGGACGTGAATTTACCCAAGCTGCGATGTCTTGAGCACGCCAGCGAATACGTCCCCCGTCGAAATCGATCGGATGTGGAAACCTCCCAGATTGAATACGTCGCCAGATGGTGGTTCGACTTTTGATGCCGGTCATATCCATCACTTCTTTGCACGTAAGTAACTCTGGAATGTTCATCCTAACCTCATCTCGCTGCGAGGTCCCTCTGAAATTATCGCCATAAGACGTGGGGCAAACCGTGTTGTGGACCTCTAAATGCAAACGTAGATGGATCTCGTAACCGTTCGAAGAACAAAGAAGAAACATTCTCAGTCGATTTAGCCCTCCGGACTGACATGGCCGCATGTGGACCTTGTCTAATGCAGGAAGCTCGGCGAGGCCAATCGCCTGCTATCGCAGGTTGTAGGGTGGGCGGAGTTTTGCCGTCACGCTGACCAACTTTAGCGGCTTCAGCGCCGGAGGGAATCGCCGTCTCTCGCCATCGAAGTGAGCTAACCGCGGACCATTCGGTTCCGTTCTGTACACTCGATTTGCACCACCAGTGCACCACCAGAGAGGAAAGATAGCTCTGGGAGGTGTGAAACGGCTTCTAAGTTATTGAAAATTTGGTCGGGACGAGAGGATTCGAACCTCCGACCCCCACACCCCCAGTGTGATGCGCTACCAGGCTGCGCTACGTCCCGACCGGTTCCTGCCCGCGATGCGGGCTGGGGAGCCGCGCTATAGGCAGGG
>JACCDH010102908.1_pt1 | contig 23990 bp, 20 predicted proteins | sample 7442481 | NCBI WGS metagenome assembly JACCDH01 (sample SAMN15323433, study PRJNA562643) | freshwater metagenome | isolation source: river surface water | place: USA:Blue River Watershed | collected 2017-08-15
AAGGAGCGAATGGCTTGACTTCGTCAGCGGTCATGTCGCCCTTACGGTCAGTAACAGCCCAAACCGTGGTCTTGCGTGTGCCGACAAACAGCATGTTGGTCGAAGGAGCAACTGCCATGTAACGCGCGTCAGGAACGACAGCGTACAGTTCGATCTTGAAGCCTTCTGGCAGCTTGATCTTTTTCAGGTTGGCCTTGAGCTGGTCAACATTCTTGCCGGTCTGTGGAACGGTAGGAATATCGATTGCCGTGTCGGTGTTTTTCATTGCCGAGATCTTTTCCAGATTCTCGTCGGCAGCAAAGCTGGATGCGGAGAACGCAACGAGCATCGCCGATGCCAGAACGCTCTTTACAAATACGTTGGATGTAGCCAAGTTTAATCTCCGATTGGTTTTCTGTTGACTGAGTGATGAACCACGTGACCCAACCAAAACTTTCATTTATGTTTTGACAACAGAAGTTTGAAAGTTTTGGATTACTTCCGATTGGGGCTTTGGAATATAGAGTTTGCGTCGACGAGGCCACAAGTGAATTTTTTTCATCAATGGCCTTTGCATGTCAAACTTGTGCATTAAGTCTCAACAATGCCTCAAAACGTTCCCAATTTCGACAAAAAACGCCTGCATGCTTCATTAACATGCAGGCGCTTTCATCTGATCGTGAGATTCGTTCAACGAATCACGACGCCCCAGGGCATTTCACCTACTTTCACCTCGCCCGAGGCAGTCAACTGCTCAGTATCGATGACGGTCACCGAGTTTGAGCGACCATTGGCGACGTAGAGTTTTTTCCCATCCGGCGTGATCGCCATATTCCATGGACGTTTGCCGACCGGGATGGTCGCAAGGATAGTGTTGTCAGCCGTATCGATGGCAGACACCGTTCCGTCTTTACCGTTGGAGATATACACGCGCTTGCCATCGGGTGCCATGGTGACCCCGTTACAGAAGTTGCCCGTTTTGATTTCTTTGATGACCTTGCGGCTTGCCACATCGATTGCGTACACCGTGCTGGCAATCTCCGAGGCCACATAAGCCACTTTGCCATCGGGACGGAACGCAATGCCACGCGGACGGTCGCCCACTTTCACCGAGCCAATCTGCTTGCGTTTGCGCACATCAATCACGTCAACGCTGTCGGCTTCCTCGGCCGAGACAAACATCAGTTTGCTATCGGGACTGAACACCGCGTGCTCAGGATTTTTCCCCTTGGTTTTCACGGCAAACATTTTGCGACCCGTGGCCGTTGAAATGAAGTTTACGGAATTGCTGATTTCCGAAGCGGCCGCAACCCATTTGCCGTCAGGAGAAATCGACACGCCCTCCGGCGATTCGCCCAAATCAATGGTGCCAGACACCGTGCGTTCTTCCAGATTGACTTTGACCAGCACGTTATTGGGCTGATCGCTCACATACAATGTCTTGCCATCGATAGATACAGCCAGACCACGGGGCTTGTCCCCTGCCTTGATTTCGCTGACAACCGTATCATTCTCTGTATCGATCACCGACAAAGTGCCCGATTTCTCGTTCGGGACATAGGCAAATGGTCCTGCCATCACCGTTGCGGATACGCACAGCGCGCCAAGCACCAGAGTCACAGGGGAAAACGAAGAAAGATTCTTTTTGAATTGCATAGGTATGCGCCTTTATTCAGTAAATTCAGATAAATGCCAGATTCAGGGAAGTGCCAAGTAAAAACCTGTCTCGTTAAGCCGCTTTCGGCACTGGCAGCATTTGCACAGGATGCGCACTGACTCGCAAGCCGCACAAATTTGCCGTGACACATGCCACCGCCATACCGAGAACGGTTTCAAGCCCACCTGTTACAGAGAGCCAATCCAGACCCGCAGCCCTGGAGCACGGAAAATCGAAGGCCTGGCACCATTTTTACAGCAAAAAAATTTCTGGAGTTTTACTCGATGCGTCTTAAGGGGGTAAAACAGACCGCAAAGGATAACTCATGGCGTTCTTTCAAGCTGTCTCAGACCGGCGGCAAAATAAATTTCCAAATTCGGGTAGGATGGCGCGTCCAATCAAGCGCCGCATTGCAGCCACATCTCATCATTGCGGTCGCGCCTCTACTACTGTTTTTTTTGAAAGATTTTCATGTCCGAACATTTCACCGAACATGATTGGCGCCGCTTCCTCACCAGCATAGGGGAAGATCCGGACCGGCCAGGCCTGCGGGAAACCCCAGCGCGCGTAGCGAAGGCCTGGATGGCCTGGACTGCGGGATATCATCAGAATCCTGCCGATGTCCTTAAAACCTTCGAAGATGGTGCGGAGGAGTACAACGAACTTATCGTCGTGCGCAATATTCCCGTTTACAGCCATTGCGAGCATCACCTTGCCCCGTTTTTTGGCAAGGCGACCGTGGGCTACATGCCAAATGGAAAAATCGTCGGCCTGTCAAAGCTGACGCGTCTGGTCGAATGTTTTTCACGCCGACTGCAGGTGCAGGAGCGTATGACTATACAGATCGCAAACGCCCTTATGGAAACTCTGGAACCCAAGGCGGTGGGCGTCGTCGTACGCTGCCGACATCTGTGCATGGAAAGCCGCGGCATACGAACGGCGGGCGAAGCGACCGTGGCCTCGGCAATGCTGGGCGAATTGCAACCGAACCTTGCCATGCGCACAGAGTTTCTGGATTTGGCGCGCGAAGATTTGGGTCGCTGGTAAATCGTTTTGCGTGTTTGCTGAACGCAGGCGCGTTCAGCTTTTCTTTTTTGAGACTTTCTTCGCAGGTGATTTTTTAACGGGGGCCAGCATGGTTCCGCGGCAGTTAGCTGCGCCGCAGCGGCACGCATAAGCTTGTTTGAGCGCCTTGCTCATTTTTTCTTCAATCACCAACCCGTAATCGTAAAAAAGCTCCTCGCCACGAGCGATATCACGCAGTGCGTGAACGTAGACGCGCCCCTTCTCCTCTTGCGCTTCGCAATTCGGCTCGCATGCGTGGTTGATCCAGCGCGCATCATTGCCTTGATCGCCGCCATCAATCAGCTTTCCGCTTTCCAGGCTGAAGAAAAACGTGTGATGGGGATTCTCCGGATCCAACCCAAAACGTTTCTCAGCCTGCGTTTCGGTAATGCGTTTGCCGGCATATTCAATGATCCGAGCGCCAGCAGGAATTTTGCGAGTGGCGAATACGCCATTGCCATGAATGACTGAGTGGCGCACCCGAATGTGCGTATCCGCAAGCAGGGCTTGCGATGCTGGCGATGGGCTACCTGATTTCATGGTGTAGGGTACATGCGTGGGTGATGGTCGTATTTCAACTTTGTCGCCAACTGCGTGAGTAAGGATTGCTGTCGCCAAAAGAGGCCGATGATAGCTCGCGATGGCCGGGTGACACAAGGAATGCATTCATGTTGGCAAGTGAGGCGATCGGACAGCGGGTAATTTTTTCTTGCGCCGGGTAGTTTTTTCTACCCTTGCCAGCGCGGGGAGCGCAGGCACTCAGGGATCTCTCCATGGCACGTGATTTGCGAAGCAGTGCAGGCCTCTTCCATCAATAGCCAGGAGAAATCTATGCCCATGCCTCATATCAAGTCCGGCGTCGTCGGAATTTTTTTCGGATTAGTCAGTGCCTCTCTTTTGATAAATTCACTGACCGTTCATTCGCAGGAAAAAGAAAGCAAGCCATCTGCGTCGCAGAGCAAGGAAACGCCATCCCGTGCTTCGCAGGCCAAATTGAATCAATCGGATGAGCGCATGCTAAAGCAGCTCGCTCAGGCTCACCTCGCCGAAATCGCTCTGGGCAAGCTGGCGCAGGACAAAGCCCAAAGCAGCGAAGTCAAAACCTTTGCCAAAAAAATGCTTGATGACCACACGAAAGCGAATGATGAGCTGAAGCAGCTTGCCCAGTCCAAGGGGGTGAGCTTGCCGGTCGAGGCAGATCGTCAGCAGCAATCAGTCGAGAAAAAACTGGCAGCGCTCTCAGGAGAAAAGTTCGACCGTCAGTACATGAATCATGAGAGCACGCGCGCGCTGAAAGACACACACCGGCTGCTTGAGCGCATCCACAGCAAGGCAGAGGATGTCGACTTCAAGGGCTATGCCAGCAAGATCATTAGTACGGTGGAAACCCATCAGCAATTGGCCAACGACACCCGCAAAAATCTCAAGCCAACCAGCGAGGGTAAAAGTGGCGCGGGTAAATCGGAATCATCAGGATCGCCGGCATCGTCAGAGGCGTCCGGTGAATCTGGCGGCGGAGCCGGCAAACCGGGTGGGGCTTACGATTCAGGTGCCCCGGGCGGCGAATCAGGTGGTGTTCGCAGCCCCCGCCAGTAAGTAATCCGCAGGCCAGGACAGGGCGCTTTGGGTACAATAGCGGCCTTTCGGCTGCTCGGCGATGAGCTTGCATCGCCGGCCCTGCCCACTACCCACCGGGCCTGCGTTCATGTTGCGACTCACCGACGTACATCTCCCGCTTGATCATCCCGAGCACGCATTAAAAGAAGCTGTGCTCGACAGGCTCGGCATTGCTGCCGATCATCTGCGGGCCCTGCATATCTTTCGTCGCGCCTTTGATGCGCGAAAAAAATCAGCCATTCAGCTCGTGTACACCGTTGATGTCGAAGTCGATGATGAACTTGCGCTGTTGGCTCGCCGCTTGCCCAAGCTGGGCCCTACGCCGGACCTGAATTACCAATTCGTTGCGCGGGCACCCGATCGATCAGGCTTGCGCCCGGTGGTAATTGGTTTCGGACCTTGCGGCTTGTTTGCTGCACTTATTCTTGCGCAATCAGGATTCCGGCCCATCATTATCGAACGCGGTAAACCGGTGCGAGAGCGAACGAAGGATACGTTTGGTCTGTGGCGCAAGCGCGAGCTGCATCCGGAATCCAACGTGCAATTCGGCGAAGGGGGTGCTGGTACTTTCTCTGACGGTAAGTTATGGACCCAGGTCAGTGATCCGCGGCATTACGGTCGCAAGGTACTTGAGGAATTCGTCAAGGCCGATGCGCCGCCAGAAATCCTGTACGTCAGCAAGCCGCATATTGGTACTTTCCGCCTGGTCAAAATGATAGAGCAGATGCGCGCCAGCATTATCGCGTTGGGCGGTGAGTTTCGTTTTGAGCAGAAGCTTGATGGGCTCGAGATTGTGAATGGTGAAGTGCGCGGCCTGCGTTTGTCGACAGGCGAACAGATCGAGGCCGACCATGTGGTGCTTGCTATTGGTCACAGCGCGCGCGACACTTTCCAAATGGTGCATGAGGCGGGCGTGTATGTAGAAGCCAAGCCTTTCTCCATCGGCTTTCGAATCGAACACCCGCAGTCGCTGATTGATCGGGCGCGTTTTGGGGTAAACGCCGGCAATCCCATTCTTGGCGCTGCAGACTACAAGCTGGTTCATCATGCGAGTAATGGACGCTCGGTCTACAGCTTTTGCATGTGTCCCGGCGGTACCGTGATCGCTGCAGAATCTGAGCCGGGTCGAGTGGTCACCAACGGCATGAGTCAGTATTCGCGCAATGAGCGTAATGCGAATGCAGGCATCGTCGTGGGCATCACTCCGGCGGATTATCCGGGCGGACCGCTGGCGGGTATTGAGTTTCAGAGGGCGATCGAGTCACGCGCTTTTGAGGTCGGGGGTGCAGATTACGATGCGCCTGGTCAGCTGGTTGGTGATTTCATTGCTGCGAGGCCGTCGACTACTTGGGGCTCTGTGATGCCATCGTACCAACCTGGTGTCAAACTGGGTAGCCTCGATCCGGTATTGCCTTCCTATGCTATTGAAGCCATTCGTGAAGCCTTGCCAGCGTTTGACAAACAGATTCGTGGCTTCGCTATGCACGATGCAGTACTCACCGGTGTCGAGACACGTACTTCATCGCCGGTGCGCATACGTCGGGATGAGAACTTTCAGAGTATCAATACCGCAGGTCTTTATCCGGCGGGTGAGGGTGCGGGTTATGCAGGCGGGATCATGTCAGCTGCAATTGACGGCATTCGAGTGGCTGAAGCGGTCGCATTGTCGATTTGCGCGCGCCACAAATGACAAGGGCCGCTTTACGCGGCCCTTGCTGATCTCGTATCGACTACGACGATTTTTTAGTGCTTCTTCGCGCGCGCAGGCTTTTCAGCGGCTGGCACGAAATGCTTGGTTGCTTCGTTCATGCTGTCTTCCATCGTTTCTGCCGCATGCTTGCCGACTTTGACGAATTGCTCATAAGCTGCATTTGCATTAGCAACGCTGGCTTTGAGCATGGAGACCGCGTTTTCGGTACCTGCCGGAGCCGCTTTCGACAAATCGTCGATCAGTTTGTTGACCTGACGCGAAGTTTCGCTGATGCGAGCTTCGGTGACTTTGGTGAACTCGGATTGCGCACGCGTTGCGATGCTCGCGACATGACGGCCGTAGGCAAGCACTTTCTCGGCGTTAGGTTGTGCCTGTGACGATGTCAGCGCAATAATTTCCTGTGGGTCTTTTGCAGAAAGGATTTGTTGCGCGGCAGCAGAGCTGTGCTCAAGCGAAGCCTTTGCGGTGGCGATATTCAATTCAACCAGCTCAGCCATGCTGTGCAGAGTCTTGTTCGCGAAATCGTTCATTGCAGCAATTTGTGCGTCGATGGATGCTTTGGTGGCATTGGAAAACTGGTCAGCGGTAGAAAACATGGCGTTTCTCCTTCTTGTTGGGGTGAATTTTGGTCGGCACCTAAGCTTTGTGCGCCGCAACAAACCGGATTTTACGAGTTCCCCATCCGCTGTCAAGCGTTTTCTTGTGCGGCACAGCAAAAGCAATCGCGGCCCCCTCTTGGGATTGTCATTTCAAAAATATTTCTCGCAAAAAAGCCCGCTTTTGGCCGGTTTTCCCGAGAATTGACTGGCAGACTCCTATAATCCCTCACCCGTCTACGAGTGCGACCCAGAATGAATACCGCTCACTATGCTCATTGGCCTGCAGGACTGCCGCATGAGCTCAACCCGCCAGAGACCAGCGTTTATGTGAATCTCGACATTTCTGCGCTTCGCTATCCGAACAAAGCAGCGCTGATTTTTTATGGCCGGGAAATCAGCTATCGCCAGTTGAAAGATGAAGTCGATGCGCTGGCGGGCTATCTGCAGCAAGTCTGTGGTGTTGCCAGGGGCGACCGGGTGCTTTTGCATATGCAGAATTGCCCGCAGTTCGTTATCGGCTTTTACGCCATCCTGCGCGCAGATGCCGTGGTGGTGCCGGTAAATCCCATGCTGCTGACGGATGAGCTACGCCACACCGCCGAAGACAGTGGCGCGCGGGTCGCATTGTCTGCGCAGGAGTTGCTGCCTCAACTGCAGCCGCTGCGAGCCGAGGGCTTGATCGAACACGCGATCATTGCCCGTTATGCCGATTACGTAGGCGACAGCGATGACCCCATGCCCGACTGGGTACGTAACGGTCCTCTGTCTGCGACCGATCCGATCTTCACTGCATGGGGCTCGGCAATGGCAGCGGCGAAGCATCCAGCGCGGCATCAGGCAGGGCCAAATGATTTGGCGTGCATGCCCTACACCTCAGGCACGACCGGTCGGCCTAAAGGCTGTATGCACACACACAGCAACATGATGTTCCCGGTGGTGAGTGCTGCGCTTTGGTCAGGAGCTTCGCCGGACAACAAGGTCCTCGCATGCCTGCCCATGTTTCATGTGACGGGCATGCAAATCAGCATGAACACCGCCATCTACATGAGCGCCACCCTGATCATCATGCCTCGCTGGGATCGTGATCTTGCTGGCCGTTGGATTACGCGTTATCGGATCACTAGCTGGACAAGTATCCCGACGATGATGATCGACTTTCTCTCCAACCCCAAGCTTGAGAACTATGACATCAGCTGCTTGAAACGCGTGTCGGGTGGTGGCGCGGCAATGCCCGCCGCCATTGCGCAAAAATTGCTCGATCTGACGGGTCTGCGGTATATGGAAGGCTATGGTTTGTCGGAAACCATCGCCACCACGCATTCCAATCCCATTCAGAATCTCAAGCAGCAGTGTCTTGGTATACCGATTTTTTCTGTTGACTCTCGCGTGATTGATCCGCACACCCATGCCACGCTGCCGCCCAACGAGGTGGGTGAAATCATCATGCGCGGCCCGCAGATTTTTCAGGGTTATTGGGGTGACGAAGAAAAAACCCGCGAGGCCTTCGTTGAGATTGATGGCAAATCTTTTTTCCGTTCGGGTGATCTGGGCTACGTGGATGAGGACGGCTTTTTCTTTTTTACAGATCGCCTAAAACGCATGATCAACGCCAGTGGTTACAAAGTCTGGCCCGCTGAGGTTGAGGCCATGATGTATCGTCACCCCGATATCCGCGAATGCTGCATCATTGCAGCAAAAGATAGTTATCGTGGCGAGACCGTCAAAGCCGTCGTCGTTCTGAAAGATGACGCCCATCTTTCTGCAGATGAGCTCATCGAGTGGTCGCGCGAACAAATGGCGGCGTACAAAGTGCCGCGTCTGGTGGCATTTGTTGATGCATTACCGAAGTCCGCGACGGGCAAAGTCATGTGGCGTCAATTGCAGGAAGCCGAGCAACAGCAATGAGTATCGTGCTGTCCACGTTGAATGCACGCTACTCTCATACCTCGCTGGGACTGCGATATCTGCTTGCCAATATGGGCGAACTGCAGCCGCAAACGCAGATTCAGGAATTTGTCATTGGTGTACGTGCCGCCGATGTCGTGGAAAAGCTGCTTGCGCTCCAACCGCGTCTGATCGGTTTTGGCGTCTATATCTGGAATGTCGAGGAGCTCACGCACATCGTGGCGCTATTGAAGCGTGTCGCACCGGCTGTCACTATTGTGCTGGGCGGCCCGGAAGTCTCGCATGAGACCACTGACCAGCGCATCATTGCACTGGCAGATTACGTAGTGACGGGTTGGGGGGATACGACCTTCCCGCGACTGTGCTCAGATATTCTGAGTGGCCCAAAGCCCCTGATGAAAATTCACGCGGGCGAACAACCCGCTATGGATCAGATCGCTTTTCCCTATGCGCATTATAGTGCCGAAGATATTGCACAGCGCACTGTGTATGTAGAAGCTTCCCGAGGTTGTCCGTTCAAATGCGAGTTTTGTTTGTCCGTACTCGACAAGACGGCATGGCCATTTCCGCTGGATGATCTATTGCGCGAACTCGACATGCTGCATGCGCGAGGTGCAAGAGTATTTAAATTTGTTGATCGTACTTTCAACCTGAATATCAACAACAGTCTGCGTATCCTGCAATTCTTCCTTGATAAGCTCCATGCCTATCCGGACGATCCTGTATTTGCGCATTTTGAACTGGTGCCGGATCACTTGCCCGACGCGTTGAAAGACAGCATACGAAAATTCCCGCCCGGCGCCTTGCAATTCGAAATCGGTATCCAGAGTTTCAATCCAGAGGTGCAGGCGCGTATTAGCCGCAAGCAGAACAATGAAAAGGCGATGGCCAATTTGCGCTGGCTGCGCGAGGACACTCACGCCCAGTTACATGTCGATCTGATTGCGGGTTTGCCCGGCGAAGATGTCGACAGCTTTGCCCGCGGTTTTGATCAGCTGGTCGCTTTGCAGCCGCATGAAATTCAGTTTGGCATACTCAAGCGGCTGCGTGGCACACCCATCATCCGGCACTCACAAGTCTATGGGATGGTGTTCGATCCGGCACCGCCATATCAGATTCTTGCGAACGATCGTATTGATTTCAATACGATGCAAAGACTGGTGCGATTTGCGCGCTACTGGGATCTGGTGGCGAACTCGGGTCGTTTTTCTGAGCGGCTACCCAACATTTTGGGTGACGCACCTTTTACCCGATTTCTTGCACTGTCAGATTGGTTGTATGCGAACACAGATGCGACGCATCGTATTTCGCCGGAGAGACTGGGCCGCTTGTTGGATGCGTGGCTGAAAATACAGTCGGCAGACTGTCCTGAAGATCAGGAAGATCTGACGCAAGAGGCAACGGGCGGCGACGATGTTCCGTCCGTCAGTGAGAAAAACAAAATGTCAGCGACGCGCCGACAACAGCGACATCAGGCGGCGTTGCCTTCAGCGGTTGCACGCCAGGCTTCAATCAGCGATCGTGCATCATCGCTCAGCGAGGACAGTGGACGAGTGCGCGCGCGATCGAAAATCATCAGCGCATAAGCATCTGCGAGCGCATTCACTTCGGGCGACAGTGCGCGCTCCTCGCCCGAGGCGGGTCGCATCCTCCGCCAGTAATTGATCGCGGATTCCAGTTCAGTTAGTGTCAAGTCCATCGCGCTATTGTACCGTTGATCAATCCGCACCAGTCCCGGCGGCCAGGGCCGCCGGCAACCGGATTAGTCAAGTCCCAATTCCTTGCTAAGTAACTCTGCACCAGCTGCCAGCGCTCGCAGTTTGGCGGTTGCTACTTCCCGTGGCATGGTGACCAGACCGCAATTTGTACAACCTTGTATGTGTTCTACATCGGCGTACTGCATCGCCTTGCGCAGCACATTCGCCACTGCTTCGGGTGTCTCCACCTGATGAGTGCCAACGTCGATAGCACCCACCAGCACGTCCTTACCTCTGAGCATCTCGATGAATTCCATGGGCACGCGCGAATTTTGGCATTCAAGGCTTACCTGATCAATGTGGCTCTTTGCCAGCAGCGGGAAGACATGCTCGTACTGCCGCCATTCTTCACCCAGGCCTTGCTTCCATTTGATATTCGCTTCAATCCCGTAGCCATAGCAAATGTGTACAGCTGACTTACATGACAGGTCTTGGGCTGCGCGTTCCAATGTTTTCACACCCCAGTCGCGTACTTCATCAAAAAACACATTGAATGCCGGCTCATCAAACTGCACCACATCAACACCCACTGCGGCGAGCTCTTTTGCTTCTTCATTCAGAATCTCGGCAAACGCCCAAGCCAGTTTTTCACGGCTCTTGTAGTAATTGTCGTACAGCGTGTCGATCATCGTCATCGGGCCGGGCAGGGTAAATTTGATCGGGCCCTGTGTGAGCGCGCGCAAGCGCTTGGCATCTTCCACGAAGACCGAGCGGTTGCGAGTGACTTTGTCGACAACGACGGGCACATCGGCGTCATAGCGGTTGCGGATGCGCACGGTTTTGCGATTGACGAAATCCACGCCACCCAAATGATCGATGAAGGTCGTCACGAAATGCTGACGTGTTTGCTCTCCATCGCCAATGACAGTAATGCCCGAGCGCAGCTGATCATCGACAGCCAGTCGCATGGCATCGGTCTTTGCTTGTGTCAGTGCTTCTCCCTGCAATTGCCAGGGTGCCCAGAGTTTTTCCGGCTCAGCCAGCCAGGCGGGTTTGGGCAGACTGCCGGAAATAGCCGTTTTGATGCGCTTTGACATGAGGTCTCCTGAAATCGCGTCTTGTTATTTGTGGGTTTGCAATGAGCCAACCATTATGCCGTAGTCAGCCATCAGCAGGATGCCTGGCCCGGTATTAGAGGGCTTATCTATCGTTTGCCGATGAACGCTTCCAGTCGCTGTACACCCAGTGACAGCCGCTCAATAGCACTCGCAAAACACCAGCGGATAGCGCCCTCGCCCTCAGGTCCGAACGCGCTTCCGGGCGCAAGACCCAACCCGGCTTCGCTGACCAGTCGCTTGCACAAAGCGAGTGAATCTGTTTCGCCTTCGATGCGAAAGAACAGATACATTGCACCTGCAGGGCGCGGAGCCACGATACCCGCTTCACGGAAAACGGGTCTTGATAGCTGCTCATACAGATAGTTGCGCGCTTCGGTGTAGCGGGCGACGGAATGCGCGACGATATCCTCGCCGCGTTCGACGGCAACGATGCCGGCTTTTTGTACAAAGCCGGGCGCACATGATGTGTTGTACTCGATCAGTTTGCCTAAGTCAGCCATCAGTGAGGTCGGCACTTGCATCCAGCCCAATCGCCAACCCGTCATCAGCCAGGATTTTGAAAAGCTGTTGGTTGAAACCACGCGTTCATTGGTGTCGGCGATATCAAGAAACGAAGGCGCACAGGTGCGCGTGCCAGTCGGGGTATCGTAGACCAGCCGTTCATATACGTCGTCTGCCAGCAGCCAGATGCCATGTTTGCGGCAGTGATCAAGAACGATCTGCTGCTGCGCTCTCTGCATGGTCCAGCCAGTGGGGTTGTTGGGCGAGTTGATCAGCAATGCTTTTGTATCCGGCGTCAGCGCATCCAGCAGCTGATCAAGATCGAGCTCCCAGATTGGATCGGCGCGCTGTGTTGATAGCCGCAAGGGTACGGAAATTACCTCGGCACCCAAAATCTTTGGTATCTCGATCAGATTGGGCCACAACGGTGTGACGATCACGACGCGGTCGCCGGGATTGAGCAAGAGCTGCGCCACCAGCATCAGCGCTGAGACGCCTGAAGAGGTGACGGCGATGTGTTCTGCAGACACCGTCTGATGAAGTTCGGATGAATAGCAAGCGAGTGCCTCGCGCAGTGCAGGTATGCCGAGATTGTGTGTGTAAAACGTGTCACCCGTATCCAGTGCCGACTTGGCCGCTCCGCGAATGAAATCAGGCGTGACTTCGTCGGGTTCGCCAAACCAGAACGGCAGCACATCCGTGCGACCCATACCCGCGTTGGCGACTTCGCGTATGCGCGATGCGACCAGCGATTGCACTGCGGGACGAGAAAGGGTGTCGTGTCTCTTCATGGCATCACATGCAAAGTAACAGGCGGTTGGCGAGATCGAGCATGAATGCGGGCCGAAGATAAGCAAAAAAAATCACGACGACCAAAGTAGCGCTCAGCAAGAGCAGCATAGCTCGAGTCCAACGTGATCGCATCATGCCGCCGATGTTTGCGCACGCACGATTGCGCCTTCCCTGATTGGTAGATTCACCAATCCGGCAAACACGCCCAGCACAATGGTGATCATCCATACCGTGTTGTAGTTACCGTCGATCGTGTACAGATAACCGCCCAGCCATACACCGAGAAAGCTGCCGATCTGGTGAGAGAGGAACACGAATCCCGACAGCATGGATAGATAACGCATGCCGAAAATACTGGCGATGACGCCATTAGTCAGCGGTACTGTCGACAGCCACAGGAAACCCATACCTGCAGAGAAAAGATACACGGATAACGAAGACAGCGGTGCGAGTAAAAATAGTGTGATGAATACAGCCCGCGCAAAATAAATACCCGACAAAAGATAGCGCTTAGGTATTACATCGCCCAGTTTGCCTGCATAGAAAGAGCCGAAAATATTGAATAGCCCGATGAGCGCGAGCGCCATCACAGCCACCACGGGATCATCAATCCCCTTGTCGCGCAGGTACGCAGGCAGATGCATGCCGATGAACACCACCTGAAAGCCGCACACAAAGTAGCCGCACATGAGCAACTGAAACGGCCGATAAGAAAAAGCTTCGCGAGTTGCCGCCATAACGCTTTGCTGTGGTGCTGATATCGGTGCCGGTGCTGCAGGTTCGCGTAACAGCCAGGCCAGCGGGATCATGGTCAGAACAATCAGTGCTGCCAGCATGAATAGCGCCTGCTGCCAGTCGGTTGCAGCAATCATCTGCTGCTCCACCGGCACCATCGAAAACTGACCGAATGAACCGGCGGCACCCAATATCCCAAAGGCCCACGAGCGTTTGGCTGGCGATGCCGCGCGTCCCACGATGCCCGACAGGGCGCCGAAAGCGGTACAGGATAGCGCGCCACCCATCAGCAATCCGGAGCCGATAACAAAGAGGCCGGGCTGATCGATGAATGCCATCCACAGCAGCCCAGCCATGTACAAGAGCGCGCCAGCGATTACGACGCGAGCCGCGCCAAGTCGGTCAGCAGCGATCCCAGCAAGCGGACCGAAGACACCCCACATCAGGTTCTGACCCGCCATGGCCAGTGAAAAGGTTTCGCGCGTCCAGCCATGCTGAAGCGACATCGGCTGTAGCCAGAAACCAAAACCATGTCGAACGCCCATCGCCAGCGAGACAATGATGCCGCTGGCAATCAGAACAGTAGAGAGTTTTGGCGCTGCGGAGGTTTTGAACATATCGGACAGCGAAGCGGAAGCGGTCCGAGAGTGTAACGCATGCAGCAAGCGCCTACGTGGCAACACACCCTGCATGTATCAGCGCGCGCAGGCATGCAGGATGTGCTTGCGTTTACTGACCGGGGCTGGGAGCGGGCATCGGTGTTGTGCTTGGTGTGGGGCCGGTTGTGCCGGGTACATCGGTGCCTGTACCACTCATGCCTGAGCCTGCAGGCGCGCCGGAGGAAGACTCGCCGCTGGTCGAGCTGCTACTGCCCGAATCGGGCGGCATTGTACTGGTGCTACCGCCTGAGGTACCCGAGCTACTGCTTGTGCCCGCTCCCGAGCTTTTCTCTTTCGCTTCACCTGAACTGCTGCCTGTTGTTCCTGCACAAGCGCTCAGTAGCACGGCGCAAGCCATGGGTATCATCCATTTGGTCATAAATCACTCCCGCAAAGATAAAAAGGCAGTACGTATAACGACGACGTACTGAAAGACTGCATGAACATGCAGTTAGTAGAAGCGGAATTGATCGTAAAAGTTCGGGATAGCGCAGACGGCATTGAGTTCACGCAAGGCGACTAGCCTTGCGTGATACAGATCAGACAGATCGATTGAATTTTCGGCGCGTGTTCAGGCCGCTTTTTTTGCGCTGGATTTTTTAGCCACCGCTTTTTTGGCAACGACTTTTTTGGCCACTGCTTTTTTAGCGACTACCTTTTTGGCAACCACTTTTTTGGCTGCGGCTTTCACTGGTGTTTTGGCAGCCACCTTTTTCGCAGCCTTTTTTGCCGGCTTCGATGTGTTTTCGTTATCGCCATCTTCTGCGCCGGACTCTTTCGTACCAGCCTTCCCTTTGCGCGGCTCGAATTCAAAACTCACCTTGCCGTCCTTGCCTTTGGCCAGATAGGCCTTGAAAGGTCGGCGCGTGCGTTGTGAAACAAAACCCGGCAGCAGATCTGTGCGTCCCTCATTAAGCAGCTTGATCATCTGCTCCGGCAGAATTTCCTGCTGCAAGATGATGCGGCCACTACGGAAGTCACAGGCTTTGGGTTTGGCCAGCGCTTTTTCGCAGAAATAAGCGAGTCCCACCTCATACACACCGCTGCCGCATTTCGGGCAAGCTCCGAGAGATGTTTGCCCACTGAGATCGACTGGCTCGGCATTTTCGTCGTCTGCAGCGCTCTGGCCAAAATCGAATTCCAGTTTGTAGTTTTTGATTTCTTCGTCGTGCGATATTTTCAGTATCGCTGCAAAAGGCCGGCCCATCTTTGATCGGAAACCCTGTAATGGCCCGATCGTGCGCTCGGTCAGGAGCTCTTCGACTTCGGCGACTTCGAACTGACGCCCCCCCGGTGTTTTGCTCATCGAGAATTCACACTTTGTACACGCGAAGCGACGATAGTTTTCTCTCACCACGCTGCCGCAGTTCGGGCAGGATGTTGTTAGCGTTGCGTAGTCACCGGGAATCGTGTCGTTGTCATATTCCTTCGCGCGCTTGACGATGATCTGGGTCATTTGCGCAATTTCGCGCATGAACTCGTCGCGGCTGATGTTGCCACGTTCCATTTGTGCGAGTTTGAATTCCCATTCACCAGTCAGCTCTGGCGCAGTGAGCTCGGACACGCCGAGGCCGCGCAGCAAAGTCATGAGCTGAAAAGCTTTGGCCGTGGGGATCAGCTCGCGTGCTTCACGCACGAGATATTTTTCGTTCAGCAGGCCTTCAATGGTTGCCGCCCGTGTGGCAGGCGTACCTAGCCCCTTGCCGGCCATCGCGTCGCGCAGCTCTTCATCATCCACTAGCTTGCCAGCGCCCTCCATCGCAGAGAGGAGCGTCGCTTCCGAATAGCGCGCGGGTGGCTTGGTAACCAGACTATGCGTTTCAACTTTGTCAGATTTCACTTTTTCATCTTTGGCCACAGGCACTAATGTGCCTGTCGTCTCGCCGTCTTTTGCGTCCTTATTGGGCTCGATCGCTTCTTTGCCGTACACCGTCAGCCAGCCAGGCGTGGTGAGAATTTTTCCTTCAGTTTTGAACTGATGACCGGAGACTTCGGTATAGCGCGTGGTGATCAGATATTCGGCCGCAGGGAAAAATACGGCCATGAAACGACGCGCAACGAGGTCATAGAGTTTTTGCTCGGGCTCGGACAGATTCTTGGGTGCTTGCGTGGTCGGAATGATCGCAAAGTGATCGCTGATTTTCGTGTTGTCGAAAATGCGTTTGTTCGGTTTGACCCATTTGCTGTTGAGAATCTGCGCAGCAAACGGATAGTTTTTATTACTTTCACTCAGGGTCTCGAGGGTCTCGGTTACTGTAGGCAGATAATCTTCGGGCAGATGACGTGAATCCGTACGCGGGTAGGTCAGCACTTTGTGCCGCTCGTACAGTGCCTGCGCCAGACCCAGCGTATTTTTTGCCGAAAAACCAAAGCGGGCATTGGCTTCCCGCTGCAGGCTGGTCAGGTCAAACAGCGCGGGCGCCATGGATGTGCTGGGTCGCGACTCTTCGGTGACTACGCCCGTCTTGCCCCGACATGCGGCGACGATGGACTCGGCAGCCGCTTTGCTCCACAAGCGCTCTGCGCGCTTTTCAGGATCGGTTTCATCTTTTTTGAATTTCGTGTCCAGCCAGCGCCCTTCATACATGCCAGCGGCACAAACGAATTCAGCGCGGACTTCCCAGTAATCTCTGGGCACGAAGCGTTTGATTTTTTCTTCGCGCTCGACAACGATGGAGAGTGTTGGCGTTTGCACACGACCGACCGTTGTCAGATAAAAACCGCCCTCCTTGGAATTGAAGGCCGTCATCGCGCGGGTGCCATTGATGCCGATCAGCCAGTCTGCTTCGCTGCGGCAACGTGCGGCATCGGCGAGGGGCAGCATATCGGTGTCGTCGCGTAAATGCTGGAAGGCGTCGCGGATTGCGCCCTGGGTCATGGACTGCAGCCACAAGCGTTTGATGGGCTGCTTGGCTTTCGCATATTGAACAATCAGCCGGAAGATCAGTTCGCCCTCGCGTCCCGCGTCACAGGCATTGATGACGGCGCCCACGTCTTTGCGCTTGAGTAATTTGTTCAGCAACTTCAGCCGCGATTCAGTTTTCTGTATCGGGTTGAGTGCGAAGTAAGGCGGAATCATTGGCAGATTGGCAAATGACCACTTGCCGCGTTTGACATCGTGCTCCTCGGGCGCCGCAATCTCTACCAGGTGGCCAACGGCCGAAGAAAGTACGTAGTCGTCGGACTCAAAATACTCATCGTGCTTGGTGAAGCCTCCGAGGCTCTTCGCGATGTCGTTCGCGACAGAAGGCTTCTCGGCGATGATGAGCGTTTTGGTCATGATTAGTCCGGTAGTCGGGCATGTCTGCTTGGCAACTTTCGCTGCCTATGCGCATGCCTTGGGGGTCAGCACCTGATAATTGCCTGAGAATCGCTGATATTTTGGCAATTATTGGCTAAATGCGGCCAATGATAAGCGGGTTATCCGGGAATTCGCAAGGAGGGTCTTGCGGCGGGTGCGGCGCAAAAGCGACCGGAATCAATGATAGATCGGTGATCCGGCGTCTTCTTCGTCGATAAACAGCTCGTCGAGGATCAGCCCGTCAGGCTCCTTGCCCTGACTCCAGAGCACCATCAATACGATGACTTTGAGCTTATCGAGCTGAATAGGCGATTCGTTGATCGCACATGCACGCTCTATGACGATTTCACGCTGGATTGCATTAATAACTTCAGCCGATTCCAGAAATTCAATGAAACCGATGGCGGGTGTCCCCAGCGCCTCGTACTCTTGCTCGGCGTAGACGCGAAACCCGAAGGAGAACGCAGTCTGGCGCGCCTGCTGGCTGAACATCTCGTTGGTGGTTTCGGCGAGATCAGTCAGCCAGCCAAGTGCGCTGGAAATTTCTTCATCTTCGAAACCCACTGCCGACAATTTTTTTGCGAGCGCCACTGAATCCGGGCAAGCATCTGGTCGGTAATAAGTTTCGTAAAGGTAAACGAGCACCTCAAACATGCTCGTAATGTAGCCGTATAAGGCTACTGACACAAGCGTGAGCCTCAAAATCTTTGCGGGATATTGATGCAGTGACAGACACTTTTACTTTAACGAAGATTTTTTTCTTTTAATTTCAGCAGCTTAGGAAATTTTTTCAGCGCTGAGATATTCGTTTGCAAATAATTCAGAGTTCCGAAGAAATAACCCGTCAAATTGGGTGTGCTGAGTAAATGTGTGCTTTACGCCGAGCCGGTGCGGTTGTTCAACGGCGCGCTGAGAAAAATCAAGAAATTGATGCCAGTTTTGCAGCGATAAAATTTTATGGTTTTATTTACTCAGCGCTTCCTCCGTTCCCTGTGGGAGTTTTTTAAATAGTTAGTCAATACGCCGATATTGCCCACCAGCCAGCAATTCCATCTTTCCATTGAGTTCCAAGCTTAGCAAGCCAGCCTGAACTTCCGCGATAGACAAAGTGGAACGTTGCAAGAGTTCATCGATAGAAACCGGATCGTAACCGGCAAGATCCAGTAAATGTTGCAAGGATGGATCGGTTTCCAAATTGGGTTTGGGTACGAGTTCGAGCAGATTGCAAGGATTCCAGTTCAGTTCTTCCAGAACATCTTGCGCAGACTCAACCAGCTTTGCACCCTGCCGTATCAGCACATGGCAACCTTTTGACAGAGGCGAATGAATTGATCCCGGAATTGCGAACACCTCGCGGCCTTGTTCCAGTGCACTTCGTGCCGTAATGAGCGAGCCGGATTGGGCAGCGGCTTCAACGACCAGAACACCCATCGCTAACCCACTGATGATGCGGTTGCGACGCGGAAAGTTCGACGCTATTGCAGGCGTACCCAATGGATACTCGCTGAGCAGGCAGCCGCCATCAGCGATTCGATGGGCCAGCTCCCGGTTGCGCGCCGGGTAGACCAGATCCAGACCTGTGCCCGTCACTGCCACAGTCGACCCACCACCGAGCTGCGCCTCGGCACGGATCAAGGCGCCCTGATGCGCGGCTGCATCAATGCCCAATGCCAGGCCTGAGATCACGGTCAATCCTGCTGCCGTGAGCACTTGTGCGAATTGTTCTGCGTTCTGCATACCTTGTTTGGTTGCATTTCGACTACCCACGATGGCGATCGAAGGACACGAAAGAAGCGAGACATCACCTTTGGCATAAAGCAAGGGGGGCGGGCCGGGAATGTTCAGCAGTGATTTAGGGTAGTGACGGTGAGCAAGGGTCAGCACATGATTGTCTGGATGAGCCGTCCATGCCAGTGTGCGGTCTATTCTGGCTTGTAATACCTCGGAAATCGGTGCGCAAAGCACATGGGCGATTTTCTCGGGAACGCATTTTTGTAAAGCAGAAAAGCCTGCATCGAAAATTTCCGAGGGCGAGCCAAAGTGCACCAGCAATTCGCATGCCGTTTGCGGACCGACACCTTCGGCGTCCATGAGTCTGATCCAGCCGGCCAGTTCTTCAGCATTTGTCATCGCACATCCCCATCGACAGACGCCACCGTATCACCAATCGTGAAGGTATCTTTGGCGCGCATAACCACTGCCAGCGCAGCCTCATCGGCCACATCGAAGACCAGCAGGGAGGCAATTTCTTCAGGCATGAAAGCAGCTTGGGTGGTTGGGCGGGCATCGTTGGAAATTTTAACGTGCCGCACGACGATGACGACGCTGCCGGCATCCAAGCCCTGGCGCAGGCCCCGATTGATCGCAATCACATCGTTCACGCTTGCCCAGGTCGCGCCCCGCAGCACGGAGGCGATACGTCCCGAGATAGCGGGCGCCGGATGCGGCACCCAGCTTTGCTGTTCGCGGTTCAGCAATGGAACAAGTCTGTCACCTATCAGAATTTCGGCATTGGACGAGACTACTTTGAACTGATGTGTAGCGTCTCTTCCCCTCCGCAGCAGATGCGCCGTGCCCACGCGCAGACTGGTCAGTGCCAGTGGTTTACCCGTGTCGGGATCGGCGATCGTTTGCACAGGACGGATGATCTGGAACAGTGTGTGATCATCCACTGCGCCGGACACAAAGATCGTATCGCCTATCGCGGCCATCCGCCGGCCATCTGCGAGACTTGTCACCTTGGGCGCCAGTACCAGCGCATCAGCTGTCAGCAAACGGGTTTTGTTCAGTTGTTGCCCGAGTTCAGGAGCGATCACAGGCAAGGGCGCAGCGTGCAGGTTTTCCTTGCGTAGCGCAGGTGAGCGACGTGCCAGAGAGCCGGCTTCGTTTTGCCGCAAACTCAGCTGCTGCCGTTCGCGATCAAAGTAGATCGTCTGACCCGGATAAATCCAGTGGGGATCCCGAATCTGTTCACGGTTGCGTTCCCAGACGGCGCTCCAGCACCAAGGGTTCTCCAGAAAGGTCGCGGCGATTTGCCACAGGGTGTCACCTTCTTTCACCTTGTGGGTATCAGGCGCAGTCTTCAAAAACTCGCAACGAGCCTTGGCGACTGCCTGCGGAATCAGAACGACCAGAAGCAAGATGGCGGCTGTGCTAAACTTTTTCATCAGATTTCACTCTTGTTTGTGACTATCGAAACAGAATTGGCCATCACAGAATTCGTTGTGGATTTTGCACGAACATGAATGGCTGCTGTTTTGTAATCACTGAATTTTTCGTCTTTGTTGCACAAAAGCTGTATGCCTCTACGAACAATCCTCCGTTACCCAGATAGTCGCTTGCACAAGATCGCCAAACCCGTGACAGAGTTTGATGATCGCCTCAAGCAATTGGTCGCCGACATGGCAGAAACCATGTATGAAGCGCCGGGGATAGGCTTGGCTGCAACGCAAATTGATGTGCATGAGCAAGTTATCGTGCTCGATGTTTCGGAAACCCGCGATCAGTTGCAGGTGCTTATCAATCCTGAAATCCTCTGGGTCAGCGAAGAGCGACGTGTGTACGACGAAGGCTGTTTGTCTGTGCCCGGCATTTTTGATGGGGTCGAGCGCCCGTCGCAAGTGCGCGTGCGCGCGCTGAATGTCGATGGCGTGGCCAGCGAATTCGAGGCGGACGGCCTGCTGGCAGTTTGTGTTCAGCATGAAATGGATCACTTGCGCGGTAAGGTCTTTGTGGAATACCTGTCGCCACTCAAGCGCAATCGCATCAAGAGCAAACTGCAAAAAGAAGAACGCGAGCTCAAAAAAGAACGTCAGCCTGCATCGGTGCGTTGATCAATGAAAGTCATTTTCGCCGGCACGCCTGAATTTGCTGCCGTCGCCCTTGCTGCTTTGCATCGGGCGGGTTTCGACCTGCCGCTAGTACTCACCCAGCCCGATCGTCCTGCCGGACGCGGCATGCAGTTGCAAGCCTCGCCCGTCAAACAGCTCGCGCAGCAATATGGCATTCCGGTTGCGCAGCCTTTATCGCTGAAAACCGATGGCAAATATCCCGAAATTGCAGCCCAAGCGCAGGCCTTGCTGCGCGACACGCCGCATGATGTGATGGTGGTGGCCGCTTATGGACTGATTTTGCCTGCGTCGGTGTTACAGATACCGCGGCTTGGCTGCATTAACATCCATGCCTCGCTGCTGCCGCGCTGGCGGGGTGCGGCGCCGATTCATCGTGCGATCGAGGCGGGCGATACTCAAACCGGTATCACCTTGATGCAAATGGATGAAGGTCTGGACACCGGCGCCATGATTGCCGTGGAATCTGAAACGATTGCTCCGGATGACACGACCACCAGCCTGCACGATAGGCTGGCCGTCTTGGGCGGGCGCATGATGGTGGAGGCGCTGACCCGGCTGGCGCAGGGTGCTGACCTCAATCCGGTGCCGCAACCGTCCGAAGGCGTCAGCTATGCCGCCAAAATATCGAAACAGGAAGCCGTACTCGATTTTCGCCAGCCCGCTGCGGTGCTTGAGCGACGCATACGTGCGTTTCATCCTTTTCCCGGCGCCGTGGCCCAGATTGGCGATGTGGCGCTCAAGGTGAACGCTGCTCGTGTGTCGACGGCGCATGGTGAGGCTGGTGAAGTGCTTGCTGCCGATGCATCGGGTGTGACGGTCGCGTGTGGTGAGGGAGCGTTGACGTTTACCGAAATGCAAAAACCGGGCGGCAAGCGACTTGCTGCCGCTGCGTTCCTGCAAGGATTTCCAATCGCCGCAGGGCAGCGCTTTCAAATCATTGCCTGAATTACCGCTATAATTCAGTGGCGCCGATTTGATGAAACCAGTCAAAACCAGCTTGCGGGCGCCGGGGAGAAAGTCCCAGCACAAATACTGCTAAAGCGGAACGCGCACCCGGCTTCGCTTTGCAGGCCGGGTTTTTTTATGTGCGCCTGAAGAACGTGTTTCGTTAATTCCGACGAGACAAATTCTGAAAAATACCGAATTCACAAAACCGTACTCGATGAAACGCGACGCTATTTCCTCTACCGAAGCCCGGCTGCGATCACTGCTGACGCAGCGTATTCTGATTCTTGATGGTGCGATGGGCACCATGATTCAGCGCTACAAGCTGAGCGAAGAAGATTATCGCGGCACGCGCTTTGCCGATTTCTCTGTGCCGGGTAAAGAAGTTTTCGTCAAAGGTAATAATGAATTGCTGACGCTGACCCAGCCGCAGATCATTCAGGAAATCCACGAGCAATACCTGGCTGCTGGTGCCGATCTGATCGAGACCAACACGTTTGGTTCAACCAGCATTGCTCAGGACGATTACCACATGGCGCATCTCGTCTATGAGATGAATGTGCAGGCGGCGCGAATTGCGCGCGCAGCGTGTGATAAATATTCCACTCCCGATAAACCGCGTTTCGTCGCCGGTGCATTGGGGCCCACACCAAAAACCGCTTCCATCTCACCGGACGTGAATGATCCCGGTGCGCGCAATGTGAATTTCGATCAGCTCGTCGCTGCGTATCTTGAGCAGACGCGCGCGCTGGTAGAAGGTGGTGCTGATGTGCTGCTGGTTGAAACCGTATTTGATACGCTCAATTGCAAGGCGGCCTTGTTCGCTATCGATCAGTTTTTTGAAGAGAGCGGTCAGCGTTTGCCCATCATGATTTCGGGGACTGTCACTGACGCATCGGGTCGTGTGTTGTCTGGCCAGACCGTCACTGCCTTCTGGAATTCAGTAAGACATGCCAAGCCGCTCACCATAGGATTGAACTGCGCGCTCGGTGCGGCGCTTATGCGTCCGTATGCAGAGGAGCTGTCGAAAATCGCTGAGACTTTTGTCTGTATTTATCCAAACGCCGGTCTGCCCAATCCCATGTCGGACACCGGGTTCGATGAGACTCCGGACGTCACGTCATCATTACTTAAAGATTTTGCCGACAGTGGTTTTGTAAACATCGCGGGTGGCTGCTGTGGCACCACGCCCGAACATATTCAGGCGATTGCCGAGACGGTAAAAACGATCGCGCCGCGCAAGATCCCCACGCACCTGCATCAGATGCGACTCTCAGGTCTCGAGCCCTATGTGATCGACGAGGACTCGCTGTTCGTCAACGTGGGCGAGCGCACCAATGTCACCGGTTCGAAAGCTTTCGCGCGCATGATCCTCAATGAGCAATACGAGGAGGCGCATGCCGTCGCGCGTCAGCAGGTGGAAAACGGTGCGCAAATCATTGATGTGAACATGGATGAGGCGATGCTGGATTCGGTCGCTGCGATGTCGCGTTTTCTGAATCTGATCGCAGCCGAGCCCGATATTGCGCGTGTGCCCATCATGATCGACTCGTCGAAATGGTCGGTCATCGAGGCGGGTCTGAAGTGCGTGCAGGGCAAGTCCATCGTGAACTCCATCTCGATGAAAGAGGGCGAGGCTGAGTTCCTGCGCCAAGCCACGCTTTGCCGTCGTTATGGCGCCGCCGTGATCGTGATGGCCTTTGACGAGCAGGGTCAAGCGGACACGTTTGCACGCAAGAAGGAAATCTGTGAGCGCGCCTATCGGTTGCTGGTAGATCAGATTGATTTCCCGCCCGAGGACATCATCTTTGATCCGAATATCTTTGCGATTGCGACCGGCATCGAAGAGCACAACAAT
>JACCDH011637221.1_pt1 | contig 23976 bp, 26 predicted proteins | sample 7442481 | NCBI WGS metagenome assembly JACCDH01 (sample SAMN15323433, study PRJNA562643) | freshwater metagenome | isolation source: river surface water | place: USA:Blue River Watershed | collected 2017-08-15
AAGTGGATAATGCAACAATTCAGTTTCATCAGTACATTCATTTGGTGATATTTCACTTCCATCTGACTTTACTAATGAATGATCATCCGTAACATCAACGCAACCAGTATGAGTTAATATTCTAATCATTTTTTTATGAGATGCCAATTCATGACGTATAACTCTATATAACTTTGTCCATCCTTTTTCAGTCCAAGTTTCTACATTTTCTAATTCACAAAATTCCTTGTCTTGTTTTCCTTCTTCTAAACATTTCACCCAATTATTATTTCCATATTTTTCAGCTAAATGTTCTATTGTTAATATATTAATGTTGTTATTTACTTTTACATAAACAGGCGTGTAATTAGCAACGCTGTCGCCATATATATATTCGGATTGAGTATTCACTAAACCATATTTTGTATCTATATCTACATTTTTATAACATTCTTCAATTACTTTTTTAGCAAATGTTAGTAGCATTCTACCTACCGCAGTTGTTGATGCTGCAATATCTGGTTCATAAAATGTACTTGTCTTAGCTCCAAATTGACCATACAATGAATTTGCAAGTCCTTTGAAACCTAATTGTCTTTTTTCTAACACATTTTTCATAAACGCATCTGGTGTTACTTTGATTAATGCTCTTGTGTCTTTTCTTGCCTTCAAACATTCAATTAAAATAGAAGGCATAATTGCTTTTTCTTCAACTCCATGTTCATTTATAGTTGGCTGTGCATATCTACATATTTTATATCCATTTTTTACTTTTTCTAATCTAGTCTTTATGTTTTTTTTAACAGAACAATATGTGTCGTTTTTTTTAACAAAACCATATGTGTCAAATCTTATGCTGACATATTCAACTCCTGGCAAATTATCATACAAATAATTTCCATCGTTTCCTTTTTCTCCTGTTTCAGCAACTAAATTGTTTGCTAAATCATATGTTTGTGTCCATACTTTACTTGTTGGACACAAATTCTCAGACAACATTGAACTCGGATATAATGATGCGAAATCACCCACTGGAACAGGGTCTTCCAAATATAGTCCACATTTTGGGTTTAACACAATTGCACCATCATATATGTCATAAATAGAGCCTTTATTAATAGTAGGCATTAATACTCCTTTTTCTCTACATTTTTTAGCAACATAACTTGTTAGTTTGATTCCTTGGCCTCTAAACACCAAGAAACTCATAGGAACGCTACATAATTTTGACATTTCTACTAAATCAGTAATTACATCTACTTTGTTAAATAAATGATGTACCAAATTACAATCTTGAATACAGTATTTCGCAACAACTGCTCTTGCTGATGGTCCTTCATTTGTCATTCTAAATATATCTTTTGGTGTAACATCATCTTTTGCCAATCCCCATTTGATTGTCTTTGCGTGAGGATTTTCTGTTCCATTGATTTCAAACCAACAATCGTTTTTATTAACACGAATGACTTTTAATTTTTTGCCGTCTTTATAATAATCAGAACTATGATTTATTTCTTCAAAATGAATATAACATTCTTCTTTTAACCCAACCATATTAGATGTATTAACTCTTGTAACTTCATTTCCGTTTTCATCAATACGATGTTCAATAGATTTAACTTCATCTCCAATACAGTGTCCAGCAACATAATCTAGTTTATATGATGTCAAGTTTTCGGTTCTTCTAAACCAATTCAATAAATCAACTTGAAGACGTCCATTCATTTTGATAATCGACAAATCAAAAGTTCCTGATGCTAATGTGGTTGAACTTCTTTCAATATCTATTTTTCCAGGGTTTTTGTAATCTTCTGACCCACAAATTTCGCCATTATTCCGCGATAATTTCAGGAAATCTTCCGTACAAAATAATTCTTGACTGCGTCTAAACATGAATTCATAATCGAAACTAAATATGTTATAACCGATAATTATATCCGGATTTTCTCTTTGTACTAAATTTGTCCATGCCAATAAAACTTCTTTTTCAGTGTCATAACATTCAATTTCAACTCCATCAACACGGTCACATGAATTCAATACAATGCAATTTTCTAAACATGTTTCTGCCTGACCATATTTTCTAAATGTAGACCCTATGAAAGTGACTTTGTCTCCTTCCAATTGTGGAAAGTGATTTCTAAGCGACCTAATTAATTCAGATATTTTTCCGTCGCGTTCAAATTTAGAATCACACAAAACATCAACGATAGTAGACTCTTCGTTTTTATATGTTTGTTTGTACTTTTTAATTTCAGAATTTACAGCAGATTTCCATTTTTGTTCATCTTCTGCAACATCATTTGAATTATCATTGTCATCATCGCTTTCATCATCAGTGTTTTCACCTCCGTCGTCTTCTTTTTCAGCATCTTTTTCTTTCATTAATTTTTGTGCTGTTTCAAACATTAATTCAATGACGCGTTCATCTGAATTTTCATTTTTACAATCTCTTACTTTAGATTTTATCCATTGATTAAATCTTGTTGAAAGTTCTTCTTCATTGTGAATGGGTTCTTTTGGATAAACAATGTCAATTTCATCCATAGTTGAAAACCCAAATGCGCTTTTTATTATATCAAATAAAATTTGTTTACATGCAACAGGTGTAATGTCAATTGATTTGTTTCCATTTAATTTATCAAAATAATCAACAATGTTAGTTGCTAATTTTTTATATGACTTGATTGGAACAGGGAAATCTCCATGACTACTAGATGCTTCAATATCAAAACTCATTACTTTGTAAGGAACAGGGTCTTCCTTATCGTTTAATGGAATTATGCTTTTATGATTAATTTTGAATTCATAATCACATGATGTTGTTTTATTTAATATTAATTTAGTACACTTAGTTGGTAATGAAACCCATCCAGAAGGACTTATTTCTTGAATATGGAAGAAGCGCAACAAAGGAGGAATGAATGATTCGTATAATTCGACATAAGTAGTTTGTCCTTCATGTTCGAATTTATATCCTTTTGAAATCAATCGTCGTTCTTTATTCCCTTCTTCATTTATCTCATCTCCGTACCAAAAATTTTTCAGTTTATTAAACGCATTTGTGTTTGTGAATTTTACTTCAATAAACCGATGTTTTTTGCCTGCGTCATACATATTTAATTTTTTGCGTTCAATAAGTTTGAATGATGTAATAGAGTCTTCATAATATTTTCCAAGTTTAGATTTAAAATGTTTTAACAATGCGTTTTTCTTAGTTTGACCCCAATTGTTGTCTACTTTCAAGTAGAAGAATGGTGAATAATCTTCAATCATAATAGATGCCGTTTCTCCATTTTCGTTGAGTCCAAACATTTGAACATTTAGTTGTAGATTATCCTTTTTAATGGTTTCATTGTCGTCTTCTTCCGAATCTGATTGAATACAGACATTATTAAATACTTTGAAGTCAAGTAATTTGAATGAATAATCCATGGTGTATCTTTGTACAATTATATAAAAAAATACGTTTAATTCAATTTTTTAGAAAATAAAATAAGTTTTTAAAAATGTGATGTGTATAATTTATAATTATTTTCGCATCATTATGGTGTCAAAATAGCGGTCAAATTAGTCGCCAAATTAGTCGCCAAATTAGTCGCCAAATTAGTCGCCAAATTTGCCAACAAACTTTTCTCCCAAAAGTCCCCGGCCTTTTTCAAAAATGGACAAAAATATTTGTCCAAAATTCAAAAACCTTTTATAGATTTTATGAAAATTCATCAATTTTTCATTTTAGACCATAATGCTCTCATTTTCAGTTTTAAGACGAAAAAAATGTTACGATAATTTTTTTTACTTTTTCAAAAATCAATTTAAAAGAAAAATTATATTTACTTTTAATAGAACAATTTCGAATGAAAAAAGCGCCAAAAAACGCCGAAATTTTTGAATGTATTTTTTGTGACTTTAAATCAAGCAAGAAAAGTGATTGGGACAGACACCTGTTGACAGCAAAACACCAAAATAGAACAAAACTGGACAAAATTCACGCCAAAAAACGCCACACGTATAAATGCTCTAATTGCGACAAAGAATATTACGCCAGAAGCTCATTATGGTATCATTCACAAAAGTGTAAAGAACCAACTGTGGCGGAAGTATTTGCAAACAATAACACACAACAACTCACTGAAATAGTAGTCAAAATGATTGAACAAAATCAAGAACTAACTAACAAAATCATAGAATTGTCAAAAAATGGAGGAAATGGAAATAACAACACAATCAATTCAAATAATAAATCTTTTAATTTAAATTTATTCTTAAACGATACATGTAAAGATGCTATGAATATTTCTGAATTTGTTAGTTCTATCAAACTAAACTTGGACGATTTAGAGAACACTGGAAGACGAGGATATATTGGAGGCATTTCCGATATATTCTTGAAGAACTTGAATAATCTAGAACAACATATGAGACCACTTCATTGTTGTGATTTGAAAAGAGAAGTTTTATACATTAAAGACAACGATGAATGGATAAAAGAAGATTATGACAAACCTATACTAACAAAAGCTATTAAAAATGTCGCTAATGAAAATATAAAACAAATTAAAATTTGGAGAGAAAAATATCCTGATTGTGTTAATTCCGATTCCAAAAAAAACAATTTATATTTAAAAATTGTTAGTAACTCTATGAACGGACTTACAGAAGAAGAAAGCCATAAAAACATAAACAAAATAATCAGCAATGTCGCCAAAGAAACAATTATTGTTAAATGACGAGTAATATTATAGCATTTCTATGCCTTAAACATACGGCGTCTGGTTCTCCTTCTTTTGCCACTGCGTTTATGACTTCTACTGCGTTTATAACCACCACTTTGTTTTTTAGTTTGACTTTTTTTCATTAATCTATTATATACATTTTTTGAAGATACGTTTGGAGCTGTTGATTTTGAATTCGTAACATGTGATTCTATCCAATTTATAAATGATGTAACACTTCTGTCTTTCTTTTTAACACCACTGTCTTCATAATTTTCTACTTTGGAACCATTGTTTCCAAAATATTTCATTGTTGGAAATCCATCAATTGAACCAATATATTTTACATTTGACGCATAATCTTTATTAATGTCAATAACATATAATTTATTATTTTTTTCATATTGGTCGCTTAAAGCAGATTTTATTTTTGCCCATTCAGGTCTAGTTGCATTACATGGACCACAACCTTCCATATAAACTAACATAAACACATTGTTGCCTTGTTTTATTATTTTGTCTACCTTGCTGGCATCTTTTTCAGAATTAATATTCAAAACATGCATATATACATATTCTGATATTTTATTATTAGCCAATATTTTTGTACATGTATATATTATAATGTCTTATTCATTTCCAAAAATGTTATTTATAGCCTTTTTATTTTTAGGTGGTTTATGGTTCTACATAAACTATTCATTCAACAAACCTCTTTTTGAAGGATTGACAACTAACAACGGACAATTAAGATGTCCTAATATATTAATACAAAAAGGTAGTAAATATTATTTGCTTAATTCAAATGTTGCCCAAGTTCCTGGCGTAAATCCAATAGAGTTTAATAATTTAGAAGAATATACTGAATTCTTAGAATGGCAAAGAGGTGCTGGAATTCGTTGTCCTGTATTATATGTTCAAAATACGTATGATGCGCAAGGCGAACGTGTTTATAAAGTTAGACCTAGTGTGTCTGAATTAGAAGGCGGATTGCCACCTACTACGCCAGTTCCTTTGCCTTTAAAATTCACAGAATTAGTAGATGCTGGACGCGCTGATAAACCATATAATCAAGGAGGATATCCAGCGTTTGACCAAAGCAGTTATTATGTTGGTTCAATAACACCATTAGATATGATTAAAAATTCAGACCACAACATGCTTTACAGTGATAACCCAATGGACCCCAATTGGGGTGGAACTAAATATACACAAGCACTGGTTGATGCGGGATATTATAAAGACAATGAAGTTATGATTAATGTGCCTTAATTTGGCGGATTTATTGCGGATTTATGGCGGATTTATGGCGGATTTATTGCTTGTCTAAAAACGACATAGTTGCATTCAAAGCATCTTTCGAATTTTTTAACGTATTTAACATATTTAGCGACTCAACAATAGTTTTCATATCTCCATCTGTTTTTATATTTAACGATTGCTTTAACATCAAATACCCAATATAATCGTCTAAATTAATGATAGCATTTTCATAATCTTTTCTATATTTTGAAACTAACAACTCATCTTGTAATTTAATTGTTTGAGCTTTTATTCCAGCTGAATAAGTATTTGATGTGCCTGCTTCACCTGACACTGAATTTAATTCAGTGTTGTTAGTTAATCCTTCAACAATATTTGTCTGAACTTGAAACAACTTTAAAGACATATAAATCACAAAACATCCTACAATTATTATTCCTACAACCTTAAAAAAATCGTCTTGACTCATATATATAAATTATATATAATCATTAACTTAAATATAATTTATTTATTTATTTATAAAATGTTTTTATTTGTTGTTAGTATCTTACATAACAAACATGTTTTAAGAAGATTTCTAAAGTATAACAAGTTAACTGTTCCATTATTATTGTTTACAATTCCTACATACTATTGGTTTAAACCCTGTATAATAGAAAAACATCAACCATCCGGAACATGTAATTTGTAGATACAAGACATTTATTTAGCGGTTAGACACTCAAGTATTTTATAATTGTTCCTATTGTTGTTTTACTTATTTTTCGCTTTTTTCCGTTTGAATCAGTTGTACATATATTGTTTAAACATGTATTATCTTCTTTTATTGCTTGAATTAACGACGGCAATGTTTTGTATACAGATAATATAGCCAATGCTGATGCTGAACTAACACCTGGAATTTGACATAACATTATTTCACCAATGTTTTCTGACGTTACATTGTCTTTTTTAACCTTTTTAACAACAGAACAATATTCTTTTTCTGATTTAGACACATTTGTTTCTTCTATGTTGCTGTCTTCATTTGTTTCTACATTTTCATTATTATTTTTATTATCATTGTCATTCTTTGATTCTGAAACAATAGATTTGTTAGTTGTTTCGTCTAAAACATTGTTTGAATAATACAATTTCTTCCCTGAATTTATTCCAGATATAATTTTGTAAACCATATTACAAACAATCATGGCAGTTTCATCTAATGAACTTGAACGCATAACTGAAAACCCTTTAAAACAATTTATTGACGTCATTGCTGAATACAATGTTTGTTTATCTATTCTAGTTACAAATGTATTGAATTTATTTATATCACCTTCAATTAAATAAATAATATTATGATTGTGATGGTCAATGCCGTTCAATCTATATGATTGTTCTTCATATCTTCCATCTTTTATACTAGATGCTAAATCAGAAAATGTTTTTCGTTCAATGATAACGTAATCATTTGTTCCATCACTTATTATTATATCTCCTAATGGCAAATTAATAAATTCAATCTTAATATCCTTAAACTTAGAAACCGCCGAAATAGTTGACAAACATCTGTTGTATAACTCTCTTTCTCTTACATCGATTTTGATTATCATTTGTAAATTATTTAATAATGTTGTTATTAAATCATTTTTATATAATATAATTTATTACATTCCATACTTTACTAAAATTAATATCTTCGAATAGCACGAAGAGCTGATTGAGATGGATTTGTGTAATTTCCTTTGCAAACAAGACCGTATTGAGTATTTACTGCACCAATTAAATTAGGATTACTCGGTAAATAGATGCCAACTGTTGGAGCAAGTCCGGATTTCTTAATTCCTCCACATTGATTGTTTCTATTTATAATTGATGCAACATTACGAGCAGATTTAGAGCCGTTCATTAAAACCATTCTTATAAATTAACAAAATATAAAAAAATTTATAAAACATGAATTAATCTAAATATTTCCAAACATACCCGCCAGCTGTTTTTTGTTTGTTATATAAAACAGCCTTAATTGTATTTATTTTAGTTTCTTTCGAAGCCTGAACTATTGAGTTAAATTCCTTAATCAATTCTCCTTCCAAATTATATTGTCCTATTTTTCTAGTAAAACATTTAATTAATCCAGCATCATGGTTATGTTGATTATTTTCTGACACAGTTACCCATTCTAAATTATTAACAGCGTTGTTAATTTTATTTCCATCTATGTGGTTTACAACAGGTTTTAGATATGGGTTTTCAATAAAAGTAGACGCAACCAACTGATGTAACGAATATTTTGCATAATTAACTCTTACGTAAATGTATCCACTGTGATGTGGTTTATAATTTTCCATAATAATGCCTTTTGAATTCTTAAATCTTCCTAAAGATGACACTTGATAGTTATCGAAGGTTTGACCTTTAATATTGACATTTTTCCAAACTTCGTTTTCTAAATTAGATTGTTCATTCAAAATCCATTTGAAACCACAACATGTTTTATGTTTTTTTTTCAAAGCAAAACTAATATTTCCGCCGACAATTTGATGAGAGTTAGAATATCCATTTTCAACGCACCATATTCCTGCTTCTTTGATAGAATTGTATAGTTGTAATTTGGTGTCTGTTTCGACATCAACTCTCCATATTTTTAAATTTTGATTAGTTTTTACTTCTAATGTCAATAACTTGTGTGCGTTATTTTCAGCAGCAGTACACCATTCTAAATTGTCAACCGAATTGTTAAGTCCATTTTTGTCTAAGTGATTGATGTGTGGTTTTTTTTCTGGATTATCTATAAAACATAATCCAACCAATTGGTGAACTGAATAAGACTTAGTTTTTCCATTTAAACTTAATCCGACGGTTGAATAACCTCCTTTATTTGCTGCTTTAAGAATTCTGTTTGTCTTTTTATTTCTAACTTTTCCTAAAGAACTGATCTCATAATTGTTGTTAATAGTTAATTCTCGCCATTCTTCCATTGTCGCCATATATATTAATATATGTGGAACCGCATTTAAATCAATTTTAATTTGTTTATAAAAAAAAGTTTTACATTTTTTTAACGAACATTGTTAAACATATCCATCATACATTCGTCGTCCCATTTCCAAAATCCTTCATCGATTTTTTTCATTATATCATTGTATATATTTTCAATATATTCTTTGTTTTGAGGTGTTACTACAATTGATGTTTTTTTACTACAACGCCCATACATAAAAGTTCGTACATTGAAAGTCATGATGTCTCGATTGTATTCAATTGTTATACGTATACGACTGCAATCATTTATACGCATGTGTTCATCATCAAAACATAATTCTTGGTTAAATGTGAACTCATCTCGTATGCTATTTTTAAATTCTTCTGATAAATTTTTATGACAAAATCGTTTGCTGTTTTGATTATATAATGTGTTAATCCACAATTTATGTTCATCATTGTTGACATTTAGTTTTACACAAATTCCAATCATTTGTTCTTCATTAAAATGCGACATGACACTTTTATTTATTTGGATGAGTTGCAAAAATAATTAAGTTCAATTTTTTTATAAATTATCGGTTAAATATATCGGTTAAACATTTTTATAATAATATAATTTAAGAATTGATTTAAATACATTTTTACATGAATTCAAATAGACAAAATGGAAAATTCAATCATTAAAGATGAAGACATTGTTAAAACAGAAGAAGGACTTGTTTTCAATCCATGGAACCCATTAAACACTGAGATTAAATTGAGCGACGTTCAATCTATTCTTACTAGATATGGCATTCCTCCAAAAGTATATAATATGGAATTGTATCGACGCGCATTTATTCATAAATCAGCTACAAAACGTCCTGAATTTGAGAACGCTAAACAAAAAATTACTATTGTTGAACGACCTGAAAATTGTCTACCATTAAGCACAAAATCCAATGAAAATTTGGAATTTTTAGGAGACGGAATATTAGAAGCGATTGCTAAATTTATTTTATATAGAAGATTTCCAAAAAGCAACGAAGGATTTAAAACTGAGAAAAAAATAGCCATCGTAAAAAACGAATCCATTGGTAGAATTGCATTAGAAATGGGATTAAATAAATGGTTAATATTATCACGCAACGCAGAAGAAAAATTAACTCGCACAAATTTGGCTAAATTAGGATGTTTATTTGAAGCATTTATTGGAGCAATGTTTTTAGATTTCAACAAGATGATAATTAATGATGAAGAAGGATGGTTTCAAAATTTATTTGTTACTGGTCCAGGATTTCAAATGACACAAAAATTTATCGAAAACGTATTTGAAAGACATGTCGATTGGATTTCACTTATCCAAAATAATGATAATTATAAAAACATTTTACAGGTTAAAATTCAAAAGGCTTTCAAAGTTACTCCAAATTACATAATTATAAATCAAAACAAAGAAGAAGGATACCGAATGGGTGTTTATTTATGTTTAGGACAAGCAATACATAGCGTTAATGTAGATGATGCTATTCGAGTTGAAGACTTCAATACATATGAACTTATTAATGATTACATTGAAGAACATGATGGAAAAATATTTTTATTCCTTGGAGAAGGATTGCATAAAATCAAACGCAAGGCTGAACAAATTGCATGTAATAACGCATTGAACGCATTAGATATTAACATTGACGAAGATGAGTCTTAAACAACCATTGGTCTAAATTTATATCTCTATTAAGATATTTTTCTTTTATTTGGTCTGCTAATATTTTAATGAATATATGATATTTGTGTGTTCTAAATTCTTTTAATTGTTCAAATGTTTTCAAAAGTGTAATTGTTGGGTTCCATATTTTCGGACACAGATACGTTTCACAACACAAACATTCAAACCCTGTTAAATAGTTTAGTATTTTTTTGAATCTGTTAGTAGGCAAATAAAACAGATTTTTATAAACATTTAAATCATTAATAAACGCGTTTGGAGAAACAAATGGATAAGATTCGGTGACAATAAAAGAATAAATGTCATTTTTAACAAATATGTTTAATTTAATTTCATTTTTTGATATAAATTCAATTGCTAATTTATCACTCTTTTCCAAAAATAGTTTTGTTTCACGATTTAACCTTCGCAATATGGTTTTATTAATCCCAGACTCAATCAGTATATTCATTAATAATTATAGTGATATTTATTTATGTTTGTTAGTTTAATCAAATAAAAATATGTTATTATGTAAAAAAATATATATTACAGTATTATAAGCAATGAATCCTTTAGAAACATTAAAATTGAAGTTACAAAATAAACCAGAAGTAAAACCAAATGAAGGTGTTAAAGTTGTCTTAGCGCCTAAGATTGCTGAAAAAATAAAACCAATTATTCGTGAAGACAAGGATGCTGGTGAAAAAGCAAAAGAAATTTTAGAAAAAATGAAAAAGAAGAAATTGTCGGCTGTCATAAAAAAAATAGCGGAAGAACCACAAACTCCAATACAAGCTCCAAAAGCACCAGTTGTTGAAAAAGAAAAGACTAAATTGCCAAAGAAAATTAAAAAAACAAAAATTATTATTGCTGACGAAAATCCAGATGAGATTGCGGAAGAAATAATGCCTGAAGGCGGTCCTCGATTAGAAGAAGAACCAAAAGAAGCAGTAGAACCATTAGTTATAGAAGAAGAAGAAGCACCCCAACCAGTTCCAGTGCCTCAACCAGCAACAAGACCAGTTCCAAAGAAACGCACCACGCCAAAAGTGAAACAAGGTGTAATAACATTAGGTCCTGAAGAAATGATTGAAATCGACGGTAAAGCACTTGTAGACAGATTGCCACCTGTACCTGAATATACTGTAAAAGTGTCGAGCTATTTTATGAACAATCGTGAAATATTTGTTAATTTTATAAATGGTTTGTTTGAAGAATACAAAGCAGATTTAGATGACGAAACAAAAGGAATTTCATGTGAAGATATTGGGAAAGATACTGGTGAAGTGTCTTTGTTAACACATCAAAAAATAGTTAGAGATTATATGAATTTGTATACACCATATAGAGGATTACTTTTATATCATGGTTTAGGTTCTGGAAAAACATGTAGTTCAATAGCAATAGCAGAAGGAATGAAAAGTGCTAGAAAAGTAATAATAATGACACCCGCATCATTAAGACGAAATTATATGGAAGAAATTAAAAAGTGTGGTGATTTGCTTTATCGTAAAAATCAATTTTGGGAATGGATATCAACCGATAACAATGTGAATTTATTAAAATCATTGTCAAGTGCTTTAGGATTGTCAAGAGATTTTATAACTAGGCATGGAGGTGCTTGGTTAACAAATGTGTCTAAACCAACTAATTATAATGAATTGTCTTCATCAGATAAACGAATGTTAAACGACCAATTAGATGAAATGATAAGCAATAAATATAAATTTATAAACTACAATGGTTTAAGAAGAGATAAGTTTAAACAACTAACAAATAATTTTGAAGATAATATATTTGACAATGCTGTTGTTATTATTGACGAAGCACACAATTTAATTAGTAGAATAGTAAACAAAATAAATAAAACTTCGAAATTTTCACAACAAAAGAGAGGTCCAGGTGCAAGAGTTCCACTTTCATTGGCATTAATATTATATGAATACTTATTGAAGGCAGATAACTGTCGTGTAGTTTTATTGACTGGAACGCCAATGATAAATTATCCAAATGAAATAGGAATTTTATTTAATATTTTGAGAGGATATATAAAAACATGGACTTTTACACTAACAACAGATATAAATAAACTGTCAAATGAAACATTAAAAGAGATATTCTTCAAAGAAAAGGTTTTAGATTATTACAATTATGTTCCAAGTTCAAAAACATTAACAGTTACACGAAATCCATATGGTTTTGAAAATAAGACGACAGCATCATCCGGGTACAAAGGTGTAACAAATGAGAAAAAAGAAAAAAGAAATGCGTCAGGAGAAGTTGAAAAAGATTCAAAAGGCAAAATTATTTACGAAGAAAGAGGACAAATGTCAGATACAGATTTTGTTCAAAGAATTGTAAAACTTTTGAAGAAAAATGATATAACGGCTGTTCAGAATGGTACAACATATTCTGTTCACACTGCTTTACCAGACACGTTAGATGAATTTGTTGAAATGTTTATTGATAGAACTACTGGAAATGTCTTTAATATGGATAAATTTAAGCGTAGAATTATAGGATTAACATCTTATTTTAGATCTGCGCAAGAAGAATTATTGCCAGCATATGATAGAAATTTCAATAGACATGTTGTATATGTACCAATGAGTGATTATCAGTTTAAAGTATATGAAAATTATAGAAAAGAAGAAAGAAAACGTGAACAAAAGCAAAAAAAAGGTGGACCACAAGCAGTTGATCCTGATGGATTATTTAAAGAGCCTTCATCAACATATAAGATATTTTCTCGTTTGGCTTGTAATTTTACAATGCCAGTTCCACCAGGTCGTCCAATTCCTTCTGAGTATGGATTAACAAGAAAAACAAAAGCAGACCAATTGTATTCATGGATGAAAGAAAATTATTTTAATGATACAGACCAATATGATGAAGATATGCGTCAAAGATTTGATGAATTAAAAAGTCAATTTTCAGATGAAAAATGGAATAGTAATATTGTTCAAGATGACCTTAAAATGTATATTGACATGTATTTAACTAAATACTTTTCTGAAAATTATCGTGGTCCAATGAAGGATTTTATAATATCTCATGGAGGCGAATGGTTGTTTGACGCTAATGCCAATGCTCCACCACAACAAATAATTCAGGCAACTAACAAGGCTGAAGAAAAAGGCAAGAAAAAATCCGAAGAAAAGGAGGAAAAAGAGCGGAAAAAAGCTGAAGAAAAGGCAGATAAAGAGAGGAAAAAAGCCGAAGAAAAGGCAGATAAAGAGAGGAAAAAAGCCGAAGAAAAGGCGGAAAAGGAGAGGAAAAAAGCTGAAGAAAAGGAGGAAAAAGCGAGGAAAAAAGCCGAAGAAAAGGCAATGAAAAAACAAAAAGGCGGAGACGAAGACTTCGACGGAAACTTAGACGAAGACTTCGACGGAAATATGATGGAAGGAGGTGTAAAAGAGGACGAAAATATAGACCCAGCAAGACGATTTATTGATGAACACGATGATGAAACTGTGTCACTTAATCAAGAAGAATATAAAGACGAAGATGCTATTTTAAGAGAAGCAGATGAATTAGAAGGAGATGAAATTTTAGAACAAATGGGTTCAGTTGAATATAAAGAAGCAATAACTTCAGCACTTAGATATTTAAAACTACATTCACGCGAATATTTGTCACCAGAAGGATTAGCTACTTACAGTCCAAAATTTTTAGCAATGCTTGAAAATATAACTGACCCTGAACATAGAGGCTTGCATTTAATTTATAGTCAATTTAGATCAATGGAAGGAATAGGCATATTTTCTATGGTTTTAGAAGCAAATGGATTCGCGAAATTTAAAATAAAACGCACTGGAATGGACGGATGGGAAATTAATATGAGCGAAGAAGATATGGGAAAACCATGCTATGCGCTTTACACTGGAACAGAAGATGCAGAAGAACGTGAAATAATCAGAAATATATATAATGGAACATGGAACTATATACCTAACAACATAGCACAACAATTGAAAGCCAAAAGTCAAAACAACAATTTTGGAGAAATCATTAAAGTGTTGATGATTACATCAGCTGGTTCAGAAGGAATTAACTTAAGAAATACAAGATATGTTCATATCACAGAACCTTATTGGCATCCAGTAAGAGTAGAACAAGTCATTGGAAGAGCAAGACGTATTTGTTCCCATCAAAGTTTACCAAAACAATTGCAGACAGTGGAAGTATTTATTTATATTGCAAAACTAACAAAAGCGCAATTAGACAGTGATTTCTCAATAGAATTAAAATTAAAAGACACATCTAAAAATCCGCCATTTTTACCTCAAACTTCTGATGAAAAATTGTTTGAAATATCTACCATAAAAGAACAATTATCGTCTCAAATGTTGAAAGCTATTAAAGAATCATCCATTGATTGTGCTACACATTCATCTTCAAACAAAAAAGAAGGGTTAACATGTTTAACATTTGGCCAGCCATCTGTTAATGATTTTGCTTATAATCCAGATATAGCACAAGATGAAAATGATACAGTTGCTGATATAAATAAAGTAACAATCGATTGGGAAGCAAGAGTTTTTACACATAAACCAACTGGAAAACAATATGTATTAAGAATGGATACACGTCAAGTGTATGATTATGAAAGTGTTATGCAAGCAAAACGAGTTCCAGGATTCAGACCAATATTAATAGGAAAATTAGTAAAAAATAGAAATGGTGAAGTTGAAATTGTGAAAGAAAACATGTAAAATTATATCAAAAACTTATATTATAGTATTTTATATAATTATATTATAAATGAAAACAAGAAGAAAATGGAGTTTAAAATATAAACGCAGTATTAATTGTAACCGACCAAAAGGATTTTCTCAAAAGCAATATTGTAGAAAGAAAACTAACAAAAAATATAAATAAATTAATATATAAACGTTATTAAAATATATAAAATATTATGGCTTCATTTGAAACTCAATTTGAAAATTTGGTTAAAACTTGGGAACTAAATGTTAGTGACGTTAAACTGGTGACAAGACTTTTGTCATTTCACGACATTCAAAGACAAATTTATCAACGCAAAGATACATTGCAATATGTATATATTGAAACCGAAAATTCATATAAAGATGGCGTTGACGATTATTTCAAATGGAATTATATTAGCGATGAACAAGCAAAAAAATTTATTTGTTTTATGGAAAATTTATATAAAAAATAATCACTTTACACATTTTACGTTTCTGTTTTGTATTTTTCTTCAATCAAATTTGTTAGTTTAACTAACATTAAATGCATATTATCTATCTTTGAATTCATTTCATTCATTTGTTTAATCAATTCATTCTTTGGAATTATAGGATCATTTTGTTTAACTATATTGTTTTTATTTGACATTATTTGTTCTTGTTTTATTTCAGGTAATCCAGTTGATTTTTGTTCTTCATATGATTTTGTTAGTATGTCGCTCTGAACTTCTGTTGGTGAAACTGTTTTTTTTAATTTAGAAAAAATATTCATAATAGTTGGTTCACCTTCTGTTGTTGATATTTTATCTTCATTCCATGTCACTTTTTTTGGTTGTTTTTCATCTTTAATAGACGTTTCTTTTGATTCAAGCCACTTATGGTCATACGTTATTTGTTCTATTTCATTATTTCGTTCAATCAATTTGTCAGCAATTAATGAGTCCATTGACTTAATTTTTCCATCTTCTCCCGAAAATGAAAAATCTATACTTTTAGGTTTTTGAGGTGTCAAATAAGCATCCATTTCCGTCCGTTTTTGTTCTAATTCTCGTTCAAAATTCGCTTGTCTTATTGTTTGAATGTCTTCAATTTTATGGACTTCTTCGTCGCTTATATTTATTTTTTTAAATTTAGTTTCTTCTTTTAATGTGGGCATTAATCGGTCAACCGCAATCAATACTTGTGATAAAAATAATTTATTTAATTCCATAATGTTGTTAGTTTTGTGTTTTTGATTTATAAATGGAGAAATATTGCTTTCAAATATAATTCTAACATTTGAAGTTATTTGTTTATTTGAATTACTTAAATTGAGTTCATCTAATAACACATCCCATAAAAGTCCTAAATTTTGTTTATTATTAAAATTATTCATAATATACATAATAATCTACTTTTTATGTATATATTTTACACATTACACATCTCCATTTCCATTAAAATATATTTTTCTAAACTTTTCCATATATTTGTCTTTTAATATATGCGTTTTCAAATAATGACCTGTTATTTTATCTTCAAGCATATGTGTTATGAAAAATATAGAATAAACACCACATTCTGTATTTCCATATTGATGTTCCACAGGATAATTTTGGTCAAATTTAAATAATATTGGTCTAGACAATTGTTTACCTTGTTCAGTAACAGTGTCAGCAAACTTTTTAATTTGTCTTGGTATTTCTTCTCCTGCGCTGTCAAAATAGAAAATTGTTTTTTGTTTTACATTGATAAACATTGATACCCAATGACTTCCGCCTTTATAATGAGGGTCTAAATTAAATATTATTCCTATTTTAAAATGTCCTTTTTTGATATGATCTTCTAAATTAAAATGACATAATTCTTCCCAAACGCATTCCCCTTTTAATTTATGTGTATCATAATCAATAGGTGATGGTCCTAAAAAGTCGAAACATTTGTATTTTTTCTCGTATTGATTCATTACTTTAATAATGTCAATACTTGAAAGCCATTCGTTAGGATTTTTCTTCCATTCTTCTGGCGACTCAGGAGCAAACGCATCTAACAATTCTTTTTCCATCTTTGTATTTTTAGTCATTTGTCGAACCCAACATGACTCTTTATTACATATTGTAGAATAATATTCTTTTAATTTTTCCCAAATAATCTTGCTGTTAGTTGTAGTGATAGGTTTATCTGGATGTCTTGCATTCCACATGTCTCTAAGTTTAACTAAATCGTTGTCAGTATAACAAGTATATTCTTTTTCTTTATTTTCAGGACTGCAATTCAATTTTACAAACGTTTTTTTAGATTTCTTTGTTTTGTTGCGTTTGTAATGTCTTTTGTTTTTTGTTTTTTTCATATAATATACTTATATTTCTTTTTTTCTTGGAATGATTTTGTGTTTCTTGTATTGTTGTTTTGCAATATTAAACCAAGTGTAATCTACATCACCTGAAATAACTGTTTTATTAAATTTTGGGACGTCATTGTCATCTTCATCATTTTCTTCCTCTTCCTCTTCCTCTTCTTCTTCTTCCTTTACATTATCATTTTCAACATAATCTCCTCGTTCAATAGCTCTTTCTTCTTCATAATAATCAATGTCATCATGAATTTGTTCTGAATTGCGTTCATTTTCTAAGGCAATGCTTTCATCATGTGCTTTAAAATAATATATAGATTTATTTACAAAAGTGTCAAAACTATTTTTAACATCATATAAAAGGTCATCTGGTTGATTACAAACTAACAAATCATCAAATAGTTTTTGAATTCTTGGTTTGTATGTTTGAATTTCTTTTAATTTGTCTTCTTGACAATTAGATTTTTTGTTAAGTTTTTGAAGTTGTGATTTATTAATTAAAAAGTTAAGTGTTAGTTGATTTACTAATTCGTCAGACATTTATGTATATAATATATTATATATTATTTAATATTAAATATAATTTATTACATAATTTAATAAATGTCAGAACAAAGAAACATAATAATAATAAAAGATGATACCTTTGAAATTATCAGACATCAAGCATTTCAATATTGTCATAATTATTGCAACTATGATAAATCTGTTTTAGAATTAAAAATAGAATCTGACTTCGATGTCAAGACGTCTGCAGAAACTTTACAAATTAGATATATATTTACTATTAAAACTAAAAACGACACAATCATAACATTTACTGCCGATTTTGAATGTTCTAATTATAGATATATTGATACTTATAAATATGATTCAACTAACAACAAAGTAATAAAACTTAACAAAGTATCTCAGTGTAAAATATGTACGATAATGTGATTTATAAATAATTTATTAAATAAAATATTTACAAATAAAATATTAAATGCAAAATAACAATTCAATTAATGGGTCTTAAAAATTCAAAAATAGATGAAAATGTCACAATCCAGTGGGATATTATTAATGATGTCGAAATTCTTTATAATTTGGATGAACTTATGTCAGTACATTTTATTCAAGTTACTAAAAAACCTGGATGTAACGTTACTCCAGAACAATTAAACACTTTGCTTGGTTCAAATATACCAAAATACAGTACATTAGATGGCACAATTTATCCTTATTTATATTGTATTTCAGACAAAGATAATTTAAATAAAATTTTAGATGACAATGGTTACAAACTAGGATTTTCTAAAACACAACAAATATTTAAAACAGATTTCAGCTCTAGATTTCAAGCGAGACCATGTTATACAGGAAAAGATTCTTATTTTTTGAAATTAATTACTTTGAAATAAATTATGTAAATTTAGTTTCTTTTGTTAAATCTTTCGTTTGTTGTCTTGTAGCATTATTAAATAATCCATAACCAACTCTTGTATCATTTTTTGTTGAACTAAATTGAGGTTCTTCAAAAAGTTTTGGAAAAGGTTGGAATTCATTTCTATTATTTGTCCACTTATGTTGATATAAACTGCTGTCACTTGAAGGAACATATTCTGCTTGACTACATTTTTGTAAAGCATATAATTGATTTCGTAATTCTGATTCACGATTTACATTGGAAGCATATCCTGACCAAGGTCCTCTGTCATTTCCTGGATTAAATGTTGTCTCTGGATTATATGTTGAACGTTGTATCAATGGCACATTTGCTTCTTTACGATTGTCTATTATTGGTAAGAAAGAATACTTTGTCATTACTGGTCTAGACTCCAAATAAGGTTGTAATGGTTGTGATGGTATATTTCTAGAATATGACCTCATATATACGGTTTCTTGTCTTTGAGACACAGGTTGTTCTACATAACTATTTATATTCATATCTATAATATTATAATATAAATATAAATATTTTTGCGTTTATTTCTAAATATTTTATCTTTGTATATTAATGCCATTCAATCCAGTTATACATAAATTTCAATCTCAACTTTATAGCATTATTGTTTATACAACTTGGACATTATATATAATCGTCGCGTTAGGACTGTCTGCCAAGGCACCTGAATATCTAGACACATTACAAACATTTGTTAAAATATATGTTAGTTTGTTTTTAATATATAGATTTAATCCATTTAGACGTGTTAAATTTACTGAGTTAGATGCGAGAATATCATTTAGTGCTGGTTTATTTTTAATTACTACAACCGCAATTGGTCAATTTCTAAAAAATTATCTGAACAATGCTATTTCTCACAAATAAATTGTCAATCAATGTATGATTGTTTTTTGCGCAATTTAATTGTTTTTCGATTTGATATTTTCATATGTCGATTGCTTTTCTTTTTTACCCCAATTGGACTACTTTTGAAAAAGACATGCAAATGTTCTAGTATTTTTTTAGACACTATTTCATCAATCATTTGTGAATCAGATGATTTTTGTACATAAATGTAATTGTATCTATTCATGTATGTTTCTATAAATTCCTTAAATTCTGTTTCTTCTAAATTCATTGATTCTGTAATTTCACTATCTATAAATCTATTTATCATTTCATTAAATTCTAAATCATGTATATATGGTCTAACATTAATGTAATAGATAAGTTCATTGCTCATGTTTGGATAATATACATCATCTAAATAACATATTTGTGTATTTTCAGGCATTTTAGTACATTTTATGAAGTCGGCATGTGTCTTCAAATGAGTTGTCCTACATAATTCCACTTGTTTCCCTTGAATTTTAAACGCACCAATTATTTGGTCAAATATTTTTGATTGAACTTTTTCTTCAAAATAATTTATTATATATTTAGCCCATTCACTTGGTCCTTGGTTGTTAGTATATATCATTAATTTATCACATTTACTTTTCTCTTTTTTCTTTTTAATGTAATTTAATATTTCATTTATATTTGGACGCAAAAATTCAGGATATAAATCTAATACAGAATTAAATAAACTTTGATTTGTTGGGATCTTTAATTGTTTATATTTGATATATGACTTTAAAGCATCCCAAAACATACCTAATTCCATAAAATATCCTAATGTTTCATCTAAATCAAACACCACTATTTTTAAGTTGCAAGTCATATATTATATATCGATACATATATTTATCAAAAAATATTTACACATTTATAAATAAACTATCATTACAAGTTATAATATTTATAATATTTATAGGGGGATGCCGTATCGTTTAACTAACAATGACTACGTTAGAATTTTAAATTATTATAACAAACCTATACCAAAAACTAGACAACGCATTAAGCAAGAATCTGAAAAAATACTCGCTGAAAAATTATGTAAATGTATTAAAAAATTAGACCCTGAACATGAAGCCAAATCCATTGGCATTTGTACTAAGACCATTTTTAACAAACGAGGTCTCACAAGAGGGAAATTTAAATGTAAAAAAAATAGAACAGTTAAATTTCGAAAAACTTAATTAAAGCATTGACCATTGTCTTTGACTTCCATAATTTATTCCTAAACTATTGAAAAATTGTTCATTTGACATATTTTGTTTCTTGTCCCAATTATAAACTCGTCTTACAGAACCTATATTTCTACCACTTACTATTAAAGAAACCAATGTTGTTGTTCCATTGCAAGCAGACACTGTTTTTTTTGCGTTAAGAGCTAAAGAATACCCCATTATATACTTTAATAATATAATTTTTAAATAAATTAATTAATTTTATAATTTAATTGGCATTGGAACTGAAGGGATTTGATTAACGTCATTTTTAACATAGTTGGTTCCGGTATTAACATTATTCCAAGTCACTACACGTTTAACATTATGACCAGTTGAAGACAGAGCGTTGTAAGTTTTTGATCTAAACCTTTTCACATTAAGACCTAAAGAATGTCCCATTATATACTTTAATAATATAATTTAATTTTTTAAATGAATTAATTTTTGTAAATGAATTAAATTTCGTCGTCTTCATCCGACACTTCTTCATGTAAATGATCTAACGCACTAACAATCACTTGTTCTTGATGTGAAAGTTTTTGAAATATGAGACATTCATCCATCTTAAATGTATAATATCTATGCATAAAGTTTTTACACTTTATAAATACACCTTTGTCTGTTATACTTATATTGCAAATTATACCGGAATAATGCAATGGTAAATAATTTGGGTCTGTTATTGGTATCCATTTAATAAAACTGCCATGTTTTAAATCATTTAGTTCATCTATATATCTATACCCCTTTAATTTTCCCAAATAAGTCAGTGTTGTTTCTCTTCCCAAATGCAATTGTTTTAACATGTTTAAATTCATTTCCATTATTTTTCTGCTTGTCAATGTCATTATGCTTTCGTTTGTCTCGTTTTCTAACGCAGTCATTAAATTAGAAATATTCATCTTCAATATTTGATATAATATAAAATAAAAAACATTTAAATTTATTTTATATATATAATCAATGCTATACAAACTTTGGGATTTTGTTAGTTACATTTTTAACTTTTTGAAACCAACACCACCTTTAATCAAAGACAATGAAGATTTAGAGTTAGAACTTAAACAATTCGTTGACAATTATGAAAAACCTCCTAAATATGAATTTATATTTGAACGGTATTAAAATTTGAACGGTATTAAAATTTGAACGGTATTAAATTAACCTTTTTTACCATCCAGATGCACCTCCAAAAACAGAACCTAAACCAGCATTCGCAGCCATCGGTTCAAATGTTTCTACACCTGGAGTTGCTGCGCCAATTAATGGAGTGTTGTCTTGTTGATACATATTATCATAATTTGGCAATTGTTGTGTAGGCAATGAACTTATTGATGTAGAACCCATAGAATTAATTGATTGATTCATAGCAATTTGATTTTGAGATATTGGTTGAGATACTTTTACATTGCCATTTCCTTTGCCTTTGCCTTTACTTTTACTTTTATTCGGTCCTTCCCACAATTCAATTACACGATCTACTAAAATAGACACTTTTTCGCCTAATTTTGTTTGAAGACTTAATATAATAACTAACATTGCTAAAATTATATTTGTAACTCTAAATTCAGCATATTTTTCGCCACTGTATGTAGGAATATATGTTATTATTCTATGAATTATAAGAATAACTAAAAACATGACTATCACTTGTGACAAAATTTCGGCTGTTATTTCTAATGAACTTTTTTCCTCATCAGCTTCAGGTACAAAACGTTGCATTAATTTATTTAATATTACAACCGGAATAAGAGCTAAAACAGCATATTGAACTATATTCATCATTTCTGATTTTGACTCTTCATCGAAATTAAATACGTGTTTTATAAAACCTGGCTTACCAGATGTTGTTTTTGATAATTCATCTAAACTTTCCATATTTCTATATGGTATATTTAGAAATAAAAATGTATGTTAACAAAACGATTTAGATATATTTCATTATTCTAAATATAATGGACAACACACAGTGTTTAGAAAAAATACAAGAAGCAAACGAATATTTTCAGTGGAAAAAAGGAGTATTTTCAGATTCAGATGACGAAGACAATATTGTACAGAAACAATCAGCACAAGATGTTATTAACATTGAATCATACAAACTTAATAAAATAACAAACAATATTTTTTCTAAAAGACATGAAGAATACCAGTATTTGTCTTTATTAGAAAATATTTTAGAAAATGGATTTTGGGAAGAAGGACGAAATGGTAAAACAAAAAGTATTTTTGGAGCTTCTATGCGTTTTTCTTTAAAAGATGGAAAAATTCCTATTTTAACCACAAAGAAAACTGCTTGGAAGACTTGTCTTAAAGAATTGCTATGGTTTATTCGCGGAGAAACCGATAACAAACTGTTGAAGGAACAAGGAGTTCATATTTGGGATGCAAATGGGTCGCGAGAGTTTTTAGATTCAAGAGGTCTTACTCATTATGAAGAAGACGAGTTAGGACCTATCTATGGAAAACAATGGCGGTCATTTAATAAACCATATACCCCAAAACAGTTTCGTGATGACAAAACAGAAGAGGATGAATGGCAATGGTCAGGACATCTACCTCGTTATAGACATAAATGGAACTGGGATTATAATAGACATCCAGATATATCTTGGATTGGAGATAACAACGATTATTTTACGGTGTTTGATTATGATAAAGAGTTTGATAAAGGCATTGATCAACTACAGCAAATTATTGATGCGTTAAAAGATCCAAAGCAGCGCACAAGTCGTCGTTTAATAATGACCGCATGGAATCCTTGTCAAT
>JACCDH010771933.1_pt1 | contig 23969 bp, 17 predicted proteins | sample 7442481 | NCBI WGS metagenome assembly JACCDH01 (sample SAMN15323433, study PRJNA562643) | freshwater metagenome | isolation source: river surface water | place: USA:Blue River Watershed | collected 2017-08-15
CAAGGACTGGGCCCATTACAAATCGGTCAACGTCTGGTTGTGAATCAATGCGTATCTTGCTCGTTGGAGCAGGCGGTGTTGGCGATGCCATCGTCAAAATTGCTGCTAATCGTAATTTCTTTGAAAAAATCGTGGTTTCGGACTACGACCTAAGCCGTGCCGAGAAGTCGGTGGCCTGGGTCGCATCTCACCGCGATTCATCTGTTGCGGCAAAGTTTGTCGCCGACAAGGTGGATGCCTCTGACCCTGCAAATGTTGCTGAGTTAGCTCGCAAGCACCAAATCACTCACGTCATGAATGCCGTGGAGCCTAAGTTTGTGCAGAGCATCTTCGAGGGTGCACTCCAAGCCGGCGCTAACTACATGGACATGGCGATGAGCTTGAGCCATCCTCACCCAACTGACCCATTCAACACCCCGGCCGAGAAGCTGGGTGATTGGCAGTATGACCGCAGCAAGCTCTATGCGGACCAGGGTCTGTTGGCACTTATTGGCACCGGAGCTGAGCCAGGTATCTCAAACATCTTTGCCCGCTACGCGCAGGATTACCTATTCCAAGAAGTCGATGAAATCAAAATCATGGACGGCGGCAACCTGGTAGTGAAGAACGATGCCGGTGAGGAAATCTTCGCGCCATCCTTCTCAATCTGGACCGTTATCGAGGAGTGCCTAAACCCACCGCTTTTGTGGGAGCAGGGTAAGGGCTGGTTCACCACCCCGCCGTTTAGCGAGCCGGAGGTTTTTGAATTCCCCGGTGGCATCGGCGCCGTGGAGTGTGTGAACGTTGAGCACGAAGAGGTCAACATGTTGCCTCGCACCCTAAACGCCAAGCGAGTTGCCTTCAAGTACGGCCTCGGCACCGAGTTCATCAATGTGCTGCAGACTCTGCATGCCCTTGGCCTGGACTCGGTAAACCCAGTATCCGTGCGAAGCAAAGACGGTCGCGTCAGTGTTGCTCCAAGAGATGTAGTCGCCGCAGTATTGCCAGACCCAGCTTCGCTTGCTGATCGCATGACCGGTAAGACCTGCGCCGGAACCCTGGTGACCGGAATTGGGCTTGATGGCAAGCCTCGTGCCGTTTACCTCTCCCACGTCTGCGACACCGAGTGGACCAATGCCAACTACGGTTCTCAAGCGGTGGTCTGGCAGACCGCCTTAGTGCCGGTTATTTCCCTGGAACTCTTGGCAACTGGAGTCTGGTCAGGCACCGGAGTTATGGGCCCTGAGGAGTTTGACGCCAAGCCATTCTTGGCCCTGCTAGACGGCGAATACGGCCAGCCTTGGGGTCTGGATGATCGCGATCCAAAGAACCCCGGGAAGCTCTCGAAGTCCTAATAAGTGGTTGCGGTGTCTGACATCTTTGGTCAAAAGTCAAAAATGTCAGGAACACCAACTAGCGTGGGAACCTAAACCTTTTGGAGGTCCCCATGGAGTTCTCATCGCTGATTCTGCCAATTCTGGCGTCGAGCGTCACCACCGCTGTTCTGGTGCTTGTTGCCGTTCTGTTGGTTCTGAACGCAAAGCTCAAGGCGCCGAGCGATATCTCGAAGACCCTAAGTGACAATCGCGACGAGATCGGTCGCATCATCACCGCAAACCAAGTCCAGGTGGACAACAAGTTTGAGCTACTCCGACAGGGGTTTGAAGCAAGCGGCAAGACACAGCGGGAAGAAGCCGCTGCCTCGAGAGCTGAACTGCAAAAGACACTAAACGAGTCACTTGAAAAAATGTCAACCGCGCTCAAGGAACTCACTGAGGCCAACGCGCGCAAGCTGGATCAGCTCCAGGCTTCGATGCAGGCATCGATTGACAAGATGCAAAAGAGCAATGAAGAGAAGCTCGAGAAAATGCGCGAGACGGTGGATGAGAAGCTACAGGGCACCCTAGAGAAGCGCCTTGGCGAGTCTTTCAAATTGGTCAGCGATCAGCTTGAATCGGTGCAAAAGGGTCTGGGTGAGATGCAGAACCTTGCATCCGGTGTTGGTGACCTAAAGCGCGTGCTGACAAACGTTAAGAACCGTGGTGGTTGGGGCGAGGTTCAGCTTTCCCGCCAGCTGGAGGACATGCTCTCTCCAGAGCAGTACCAGGCGAACGTAAAAATCAAGCAGGACGAGAAGTCGCTGGTGGAATTTGCAATCAAGCTGCCCGGTCGTCAGGACGGCGAGGTTGTTTACCTGCCCATCGACGCTAAGTTCCCGCAGGAGGACTATGAACGTCTGCTTGTGGCTCAGGAGAGTGCTGATAAGGACGCAATTGAGGCAGCTTCAAAGGTGCTCGCGGCTGCCATAAAGACTCAGGCCAAGAAGATTTCGGACAATTACATCGATGTTCCCCGCAGCACTGACTTTGCCATCATGTACCTGCCAACCGAGGGCCTGTTTGCCGAGGTGGTTCGGCGCCCAGGACTGGCGAGTGAACTTCAGAACAAGTTCCGAGTTCTGGTTACCGGACCCACCACTTTGATGTCGCTACTAAACAGCCTGCAGATGGGATTCAAGACCCTGGCGATCGAGAAGAGCACTAGCGATGTCTGGCGCATTCTCAGCGCTGCCAAGGCAGAATTCCATAAGTATGGCCTGGTCTGGGATCAGCTTCAAAAGCAGCTCAACACAGCTCAGAACACAGTCAAAGCAGCCAAGACTCGCACCAACGCAATCGAACGCACCCTTCGAGACATCGAAACTGGAACCAGTGTTGAATCTGCAAAGGAACTTGAGGCTCTCGAATCGATGGTCGAGGAGATTGAAGCAGAAGACGCAATCGACCAAGGTGACGAAGAGCAAGACTAAACACCACTGTTAGACTGTCGCTGCGCCAATTTAGGTGCGGGCCTCTAGCTCAGTCGGTAGAGCAACGGACTTTTAATCCGTGGGTCGTCGGTTCGAGCCCGACGGGGCCTACTTCCAAAAATGCACCTCTAGACCGGGGTGCATTTTCCTTTGGGCTATGGGTATGTCACACCCACCTGACGGCGGATCTCCTCGCCAATCCTGATTGCCTCAACCACTTCAGCGTGAGGGTGAAGGGGCGATTCAAGCAAACCTTGGCTTATGAACTTGGCCATGTAGTTTGCCTGGTGACTAAGGCCCTCATGCCCAACGACACCACTTTCATCACTCCAACGCGGGCCATGCGAATTGAAAAGTGCTGGTCGAAGTTCTAAGGCGGTAGGAATGAAGAATGGGCCATCTAGAACCAAGACGCCATCATCGCCCGATATGGAAGCGGTCGTAGGCACATGCGAGTGACCAGAAATCGTTAGCACTGCTCTAGCACCAGCTTCGTATTCCAATATGGCCGCTGCCATAGCCTCAACGTTTTCATTGTGCATTTTGCCGCTTGCAATGATGTGTGAGGGTGAGCCCAAGACCATTTGAGCAAAGGAGATCGGATAGATTCCCATGTCCATAACAATCGAAGAATCCTTTAGCCAAAGCCTCGCGATTTCCCGGTTGTCTTGACCAAAGTCGGCTTGCAACAACGAGATTTTGCCAAGCGTTCCGCTAGTGACCATCTGTCGAATAACTGATGCCTGCGGGAGATACCTGCTCCACATTGCCTCCATGGCCAGCACGCCCGCTGCTTTGGCCTCGGCATAAAGGGTTGCGGTGTCTTTTGCCGTCAGGGTGGAGGGCTTTTCGATTAGAAGGTGCTTACCCGCGCGAATTGCATGGCGGGCATCCTCCAGGTGGGTGTGCGGCAAAGTTGCGACGTAGACGATGTCCACCTCTGGATCGCTCGCTAACTCAACATAGTTGTCGTAGTGGCGTGCGACACCGAAGCGCTCGGCGAACACTTTTGCCTTTCCAGGAGTCTTGGAACCAACTGCAACAAGTCGCTGGTTGGTGTGTTTGGAGAGAGTTGCAGCCATAACTTCTGCGATGTCACCGGCACCAATAAAGCCCCACCGATAGCTTGGAACACTTGTGGGATCAATGATTTCCGGTTTCGGAATGTCGGCCGCGGTAAAGTCACGCGGTGCTTCAGAGAACATGGCCATGTTTCAATAATGCCTCAGCCCAAGGCAAACGCCTGCCTCATTGACTTGTAAAATGAACCAAGCTCTGGAGCATTCGGGTAAGTCACAGCGCCTCCTAGAATGCTTGTGAGCCCATATTTGGAGTTTTTTGATTCATGCCCTACCCCATAAAGACCCGGCGTTTGAGAATAGAGCCCTTGACGCAGGGAGACTTACACGCTTTTGCGGCATACCGATCTGACCCAGAGATAGCGCGTTTCCAAAGCTGGGACACCCCGTATAGCGAAGCAAAAGCGATGGAGCTCATTCAATCCCAAGTGGGTGTGGAGCTTCCCTCAAAGGGCGAGTGGCTCCAACTAGCTATCCATTTGACGGAATCCGGTGAACTTATCGGCGACTTAGCTCTGCACTCTCTTGCAGAGCCAGCAGAAGGATTTGAAATTGGCTTCACGTTAGCCCAGCAAATCCACGGTCTGGGCTATGCCAAGGAGGCGGCTAGTGCGCTCATCGATTTTCTAATTCGAGAACAAGGTGCGAAGCGATTTATCGCAACCCCAGACAGACGAAACCTACCCTCGATAAGGCTGCTTCAATCGCTTGGCTTTACCCAGCGACCAGAGAAAAGCTGGGAGGAGTTTTTCAAAGGTGAGAATGTCACCGTTGAATACTTTGAGTTAGTTCACGCCCAGTAGGTCAATTACAAACACCAACGTGCGGCCGGATAGTGAGTGACCGCCACCTGCTGGCCCATAGGCCATCTCTGGCGGGCAGATCAACATCCTGCGGCCACCAACCTTCATGCCAGGAATACCTTCCTGCCAACCCTTGATTAGTCGCTGAAGTGGAAAGGTGATTGATTCTCCGCGACCCCATGAAGAGTCGAACTCTTCTCCGGTTTCGTAGTCAACACCAAGGTAGTGAACCTCTACGGTTGCTCCTACCGGTGCTTCTGCGCCGTCACCGACGACGATGTCTTTCAAAGTCAGCTCCTTTGGGGCTGGCTCCATCATTGGCTCTACTTCTGGGCGATCAAGATTTGTCATAACGAAAAGTATGCCCGTCTAAATCGGACTGTGGTGCAGATCCGCGCAATTTCTGGTGATTTCGGCTAAACCCGAACTGACGCCTGGCAGTGTTAGTGGGAGACCTTGGTCGCCGCTATGAGAGCTTCAAACAGCCTTAGGTCATCGAGAGTTTGCTCTGGGTGCCACTGCACAGCGAGCCCAAATGGGTGACCCTCAACCTCAACCGCCTGCACAATCCCATCCGGAGAATAGGCGACCACTTGTAGGCCTTCGCCTGGTTCGTCAATAGCTTGGTGATGATAAAGCGCTGCATTCTGGACCTGCTCCCCCACAATCGAACTGAGCAGTGAACCTTCACGCACGGACATCTGCATGTGGGCGAAGTTGCCTTCCCCTTGAAGGTAGCGATTGTCCCCAACCACATCTGGCAGGTGTTGAATAATCGTTCCTCCGCGATTCACATTCAGCATCTGTGCTCCTCGACAGATACCCAAGAATGGCAACTTCATTTGAATGGCCGCGGTAATCAGCTCATCTTCCAGAAGGTCGCGCAAGCGATCTGGCTTTTCTGCTTTTTCGTGAGGAACGTGTCCATATCTCGCTGCCTCAACATCTCTGCCACCGGTGACAATCAAGGCGTCTAAGCCGGCAAGAAGGTTCCTGGCGTCCTCAGAATCGACCTGCTGGGGCGGAATGATTACCGCGAGTCCGCCGGCTCGTGTGACGCCCTCAAGATAGAAGGCTGGCAACATCGCCATTTCGGTATCCCAAACTCCGGTCTGGCCGCGTTGGCGATAACTTGTGAGTCCAATTACAGGTTTCATGCAGCCAAACTACTTCACTAAAGCGAGAATCCAAAGACGGGGGTGGGAAGTAGATGCTTGAGCAAAGTGTTCTCTCTAGGGTGCAATCAAATGGTGCGACACTTATCGGTGTTTACAAAGCAGACGGTGGGATCATCGGAGAGGTTTCATATTTTCTTGGGCACCTAATCGGAATCAGGGAGTGCAATCTTTGTGACATCACCCACTCCCCGATTAAGAAAAAAGCAAAGTTCAAGGAATTTGAAAAGAAGCTGCTACAGGATCACGGTATTCAAATGAAGCTTGTTCACATGAATGAGCGAACCGATGCTGAGCTAACCGCTTCCAAGGGAAGAGAGCCTTGCGTCCTGCTTCAGTACCCGGATGGCTCAATTTCAATGTTCCTCGACTACGTCGAACTCAAGGCAGCCTCGGGATCCGTCGCATCTTTTGCCAAGCTGGTTGAGTCCAGGCTCAGCATTTACTTTTAGTCAAACCAAGCAGTCATTCAACCTAGTGCGTGAAGGTGACCAACCGCTCTAGCTCTCCACTTGGATTCGACACCACAATCCGGTATGTGTAGGTCCCACGCGTCACAGGCAGTGCGACCGTCACCGACACGCTAGCTCCTGGCCTTAGCAACTTGATCTCATTGCTGGAAACCCAAGCCAGAGCACCTTGGCGCTCGACTACCAAACTGAGTTCTGAGTAACCACCAAAGTCCATAGGAGCTGTGACCGTGAAGGTAACTTTGTCCGCAGCTACCTTTCGACCCGAAGCGCTAATACTTCCCATTGGTGCGGTGAACGGGTTCAGGAATGAGATTTGCTGGGACGGTGCTGCTCTGCCTGCGGCATTGATTGCGATTACTCGATAGCTAACGCTTCGACCCTTGCCTGGGAGAGCTACGGTCGCGCTGGTTGAGTTGACAGTGGCAACCCTCACCCAGCTGACACCATCGACACTGGACTGAACTTCGGCTTGAGCTGGAGTAGAGCCGCCGGTGAAGGACGGGTTGTTCCAGTTCAAGATGAGCGAACTTCCCTGTGAACGGGCAGTCAGATCAGTGGCGGCACCCGAAACCACAATTGCATGTCGGAGGCTGAATGGTGTGGAGTTAGCGGAAACGCCAACCTCGTTTGAGATACGCAAGACATAACGGTGGGTCTGACCCAATAGGTTGTTCTCAACCTCCATGGTTCCAGCTGTGGCGCTTGCATCACCGACTAAGACCCACTGTCCAGCTACATCTCGGTAGAGAAGTGCGCGGTCTAGGGTTCCGCCGCCGGTTGTGCCTGCGCGCCAAGTGAACGTGTTCACCAGTCCGACAGACCTTGCCGACAAGACCGTAGGCGCTGCAGGGACAACCTTTGGCGCAGTAACTTCGGCAGTGGCGAATGCTCCGGCACCGGCGTTGGTGTTAGCCAAAACTCGGTAGACCGCTTTCTGACCGGGAGCAGGAGCCGGTCGAACCACAAAGAGCGATCTAGTGTTGAAGATTCGAGTGAATACTCCATTGCGAAGTTCCTGAACTTCATAGGAGCCAAGGATGCCACCCATAATCGCTGGCGCTTGCCAGTTAAGTACAACGCTGCTGCCGGAAATGACCGCACTGAAGGACAGCGGGGCGGTAGCCGGAGCGGTACCCATCTGGGAAGAGAAGATTCTGCTTCCCGCGGAGTTTCCTACAACGTTCACTGCTAGAACTCGGTGCCACATAGTGACACCGGGGTTACCAAGTGGAGCCAAGAAGGCGAGTTCCGAAGTGCGAGTTAGCAATACCCAGCCCTGAGGGGTGGAAAGTTCTACTCGATACTCAAGCACTGGCGAACCGCCATCGCTCGCTGGTGGAGTCCAATTCAATTGAACGCCAACACCTGGACGCATCTGTCCAGTGATGGATTGAGGATCTTGCGGAACAGTGGCGGGAACAGCGACCAAAACATCAGCAGTAGTAGCACCTACGCCAGCTCCCAGAGTCTCTGCCTGCAATCGGAATGAAGCAGTCTTTCCTGGGGTCACGGCTGCAAAAAGTGCGGTTCTATCGATAGCTGGATATGTCGCGACCGACCTCCAGGCTGACCCGTCAATTGACATTGAAAGGACATAGCGGCTGATCGTGCTGCCACCGGCAGATGCTGGAGCGGTCCAGTTGAGCCTAATTCGACCGGCCTCCATGACTGCAGCAAAGTTTTGTGGCGCCGTAGCTCGGTCAAAAGGAATGGTCACACCACGCTCGCCGCTTGGAGCGGAGAAACCCAGTGCATTTGCTGCCAGCACCCTGAACACCATGACTTGACCTGGTGCAGCGATTGGGAGCGAGAAGCTAGGTGTTGAAACACCCTGTGCAATTACGGACCAATCTGCACCGTTTCGTTGCTCGATTCGATAGCCAAGGGTTGGACTCCCACCATCATCTGTTGGAGCACTCCAATTCAAACGAATAACCCCATTTGCAATGGTTGCAGTTAGGCCTGCCACCGCACCGGGAACTGTCGCTGACCTTGAGAAAGCGATGGCAGGAGTTGGATCCGAGAAACCAACTGCGTTCGCTGCCAAAACTCGGTAACTCACGGTCGTACCCTTGGGGACAACAATTGAAGAGTTGGTTAGATTTCGCTGGGTGGTAAGGGTTGACCAAACTCCACCTCGAAGCACCTCAATGCGATAGGTCGAGACCGCTGCTCCACCATCATCAGCTGGAGCTGTCCAACTCATCTGAACCCGACCATCTGTCATCAGTTCTGCGGAGAAGCTCTGGGGTGCACTAGGCCTTACTGCCGGAGTTGAAATGCGAATCTGGCTGCTCGGTGCAGAGTCTCCGATGGCATTGACCGCAATAAGACGGAAGTCCTGGAAGGTTCCTCGCGCTGGCAGCGGGACGCTGAAGACTGTTGACGTGCTAGTTTGTGCAGTGATCCAGGCGCTACCTGAGAGCTGCTCCAAGCGATAAGAGGTAATTGGGGTCCCGCCATTGTCGAGTGGAGCATCAAAAGTCAGCACCCAACCGGCTTCTTGTCGACTATTTGATATAACTCGCGGAGCACTTGGGGCTACCGCAGCAGTCGCAAATGCGGTGGCTGACTGAAGACCCCTGATGGTTCCAATCGGAGTCACGCTGACTCGGTAACCTGTCGACCTGGTCAAACCGGTCAACCGGTGCTGATTACCTTGAACCACGAAGGTAACCGGAGTTGGTAAACCAACGGTCTTAGTCAAAACAACTTCAAAGTTGGTCCCGGCTGGGGCATCTGAAATCCAGGAAACATTCGCATTGCTGCCGCCCTCAATCGTTGCGGAGACAGTCTGGACTGCATAAACCAATGCAGGGTCAAAGGTAACTTCGGCTGAAGGGGCTGACTGGCCAGCCTCGTTCAAGGCAAACACCCTGAACCGATGTGGTGTGGTCATGTTAGAAATACGCAGATTGTGGGTTGGACCGGAAGATACTGAACTCCAATCTCCGGTCGTTTTCATTTCCACGCGATAGGTAAGGTTGGAGGCACCACCGAGGTAGGTTGGGGTTGCCCAAGACAAAACCATTCCAAACTTAGATGTTGCATCGAGCATTAGATTTCTGGGCTCCGAGCTGACCTCGACTGAGGATCTTGCACCAACCGTGGAACTGAACTTGCTAACACCAGCAGCCGAGACGGCACGTACTCTGATGTAGCCCATTTCTCCGCCGGAGAGGCCTTCGACTCTGAATCGATTAGCGCTGACGGACGCCGAACTAAAAGCGTTCTGGCTTCCCTTGCGGAACTCAACCTGATATCCAGTTGCCCCGTCGACCGCATTCCAGCTAAAGGCTGCAAATCCTCGCCCAGTCTCGGTTGCTGCCAATCCAGTTGGCGCTCCAGGGATGGTTGGGATTGGGGTCCAGGTTGGACCCGGAACAATTGCCAGGCGATTGCCTCGCGTGGTCTGTGAATTGTTGACCACACCAGGCCGGCTGAGCTGAACCAGTGCAGCTTCAACCTGCTCCGGAAGAGCACCGGGGCTCTGTCCCAAAATCAGTGCTGAGATTCCAGCAACGTGTGGTGCGGCCATAGATGTTCCAGAGAGCGCAACAGGGCGGGTGTAGTTACGAGCATCCGCGGAGTTGATTTGTGAGCCGGGTGCGAACATGTCGACACACTCACCGAAGTTTGAGAATGAGGAGCGGGTGTCGAAGCGGTCGGTCGCTCCAACCGTGATCGCCTCAATGGTTGACGCTGGAGAGCGGGTGCAGGCGTCAGTGCGCTCGTTGCCAGCCGCTACCACGGTCGTGATGCCGCTCTCGACCAAAGTGGTAATTGCGGCGTTGAATGCATTGCTTCGTCCGCCACCCAAGCTGAAGTTAGCCACAGCTGGAACACCGGCTGGGTGATTTGCGATGGTCCAGTTGATGGCTCGCATAACTCCTGAGATGCTGCCACTGCCGTTGCAGTCCAAAACCCTAAGCGGGACTACCGAAGCCTTCTTGGCCACTCCATACTCTGTTCCGGCAATCGTGCCCGCCACGTGGGTGCCGTGATAGTGGCAATCCCTGTTGGCTTGGTTTGTGCCGAATGCATCGAAGCCCTGTGATACGCGACCAACTAGGTCGGGGTGATCTCCGGCAACTCCGGTATCAAAGACGTAGGCGATAACACCTTCGCCCCCCTGATCTGGGAATGCGTATGAGCCATCCATGGCTCCATCGACACGGTCCAGCCCCCAGGAGGGGGTTGGGTTCTGTGATCCAGCGATTGTTACCTGGGTGTCTTGTTCGATAAAGGCAACCAACTCGCTTTGCGACAGCCTGCCCGCATCAACCGGCAGTAGCTCCACAATAAACAGGTCATCAACCAGTGTGAGCTGGGCTTCTGGATATTCACCGAGGCTTGCAATCAGCGATCTAACATCGGCGGCGGCGCCAGCATTGGGCATGACGATGTAAGTGACCCGCGAGTCTGCATAAGCCGGCAGGTTGGAAGTAGCGCCCAGAGCAATAGAAAGCACAAGAACAAAAAGCGCACGCATAAATCTAATCAAGCTGTCCTCCTGGACCCAGTACCAATGACTTTACGCTGGGTAACCGACATTTTGAAGTAGATAAAAGGAGAAACTAGCCCTTAACCAAAGCACCTTTTAGGGGAAGGGTCTGCTATCTCGGCGGTTTTAGCCAAACAACTCTTCGCCTGCGAGATCCACCACATGGTCCTTCTCTCTTTTGCGCTGATGCAAATACTGTGCCCAGATTGCAAAGGACAGCCACACCACCTGCATGACCGCGATCACGCGCTCCGAAAGACCAACGATTGGCTGACCCGGTTCCAACCAGGTGAGCAGGAACCACAGGGTGGTGAGTCCCATGACAACGGTTGCGCTGATTGCTCCGACTGGTCTGAGTGCCCAGTGGTAACGCTTATCGAATCGCATCGCCAAGATTGGCCAGGCCGAGAATAAGACAAAGGCGATGGTGGCGTAGAAGCGATGCTCATCGGAGTGCGAAATCTGCGATGGGGTGGCGTAGTAGGTGTATCCAATGGCGGCAAAACCCGCCATGCCAAGAGCAATTCGCCCTGGCAGCGCAAAGGCTCTTGCGCTCCAGGCTCCGATTAGCGTCAGCAGGGCTCCGAAGAGGAAGAAGCTGGACTGAATCCACTTCACCGGAGAGTCATCAGCAGCTAGGTCGCTGATAGTTTTTGCGATTGGATCGTAACCGGGCCAAAGTGCTCCGGAGATGCCCCAGCCCAAGACGTTCTGAATTGGGCCTAAGGTGGCGGCAATAACTGCCCAAATTCCAATTAGCTGCATTCCTAAAACATACTGCTTGAGCGAAACAATTGGGCTTTGGGCTTCAAAGTGCGGGTAATCTTGAGTTATTGCGCAGGCCTGCGAATTCCCAAATTTCTAACGGAGTCCTTTTGTATCTGCATGAGTTCAAGAAGGTAGCTCTAACTGCGCGCGCTCAAGAGTTGATGGATGCGCTAGCAAGCCGCGTGGTCATTGCCGATGGCGCTATGGGAACCATGCTGCAGGACCAAAAGCCAACCCTTGCCGATTTCGAAGGACACGAGGGTTGCAACGAGGTGCTAAACGTCACTCGGCCCGACATCGTCTCCTCAGTTCACGACGCCTACTTTGAGGCCGGAGTGGACTGCGTTGAGACCAACACTTTTGGTGCTAACTGGTCAAACCTCTCGGACTACGGCATTGAAGATCGCATTGAGGAATTGGCTCGTGCTGGCGCTGAAATCGCTCGCCAAAGCGCAGATCGCTTCACCGTCAAAGACGGAAAGACGCGCTGGGTTTTGGGGTCAATGGGCCCGGGAACCAAGCTTCCAACCCTGGGTCACACCTCTTATGACAACCTAAAGCAAACTTTCGCGTTGCAGGCCAAAGGACTTGTTTCCGGAGGTGCCGACGCCTTCATGGTGGAGACCAGCCAGGACCTGCTGCAGACCAAGGCAGCGATCAATGCTTGCCGCCTCGCGATCGTTGAGTCCGGTGTCAGGCTGCCAATCTTTGTTGAGGTCACCGTAGAGACCACCGGCACCATGTTGCTCGGTAGCGAAATTGGTGCAGCCCTCACCGCCCTGGAGCCACTGGGTATCGACATGATCGGTTTGAACTGTGCCACCGGTCCCGCGGAAATGAGCGAACACCTCAGGCAGCTAAGTAAGCACTCGCAGGTGCCGGTCATGGTTATGCCAAACGCCGGTTTGCCGATTCTCTCCGGAGACGGTGCGCTCTACCCGCTCTCCCCAACCGAGCTCGCGACCGCTCACGAGCAGTTTGTTAAGGAGTTTGGGCTAGCAATGGTGGGTGGTTGCTGTGGCACTACCCCGGCCCACCTAAAGGCGGTAGTCGACCGACTAGCCGGAACCCCGGTGCCCAACCGCAGGCTCGAAATTGAGCCTGGCGTCTCAAGCCTCTACCAGCATGTGCCGCTGAAGCAGGACAACAGTTACCTCGCTATCGGCGAGCGCACCAACGCCAATGGCTCAAAGGCATTCCGCGAAGCGATGCTCGAGGAGCGCTGGGATGACTGCGTTGAGATTGCTAAGAAGCAGGTGCGCGATGGCGCACACCTTTTGGATGTTTGTGTTGACTACGTGGGTCGCGATGGAGTTCGCGATATCACCGAGATTGTCTCGCGCTTCACAACCTCTTCCACCCTCCCCCTAGTGATTGACTCCACCGAACCAGAGGTTATGAAGGCCGGTCTTGAGCTAATTGGTGGCCGACCAGTTATTAACTCGGTGAACTTCGAGGACGGCTACCAGCCCGGTTCTCGTTTCCAGCGCACCATGCCATTGGTCAAGGAGCACGGTGCAGCGGTGGTGGCTTTGACCATTGACGAGCAGGGTCAGGCCAGAACTCGTGAGGACAAGGTTCGAATTGCATCCCGGTTGATTGACACCTTGATTGCCGATTGGGATATGAGGGTGGAAGACATCATCGTTGACTGCCTAACCTTCCCGATTGCCACTGGTCAGGAAGAGACTCGTCGCGATGCCATCGAAACCATCGAGGCAATCCGCGAGGTGAATCGCCGCTACCCGGGTGTTCACACCACATTGGGTGTCTCGAATGTTTCTTTTGGCCTAAACCCGGTATCGCGTGCCGTTCTCAATTCGGTGTTCCTGCACGAAGCAACCGAAGCTGGCTTGGACACCGGAATCATTGATGCCGCCAAGATCATGCCGCTGGCTAACATTCCTGTCGAGCAGCGCAAGGTTGCGCTCGATCTGATTTATGACCGTCGCGAATACGACGCAGATGGCAACCTAAGCTACGACCCGCTGGAAGCAATTCTGCAAATGTTTGATGGCGCGAGTTCCGCCGCGCTGAAGGATGCCAGAGCTGCCGAACTGGCCGCTTTGCCGGTAACCGAACGCCTACAGCGCAGGATCATCGACGGTGAGGCAAAAGGCCTGGAGCAGGATTTGGACCTGGCTCGAGCCGATGGCATCGCACCACTGGCCATCATCAACGATCACCTACTTGAAGGCATGAAGGTGGTGGGTGAGCGCTTTGGCAAAGGCGAGATGCAATTGCCGTTTGTGCTGCAGTCGGCCGAAGTGATGAAGGCCGCAGTAGCGCTGCTAGAGCCACACATGGAGAAGACCGATGAAGCAGGCAAGGGCACAATTGTGCTCGCCACGGTTCGTGGTGACGTGCACGACATCGGCAAGAACCTGGTTGATATCATCCTGACCAACAATGGCTACCAGGTAATCAACATCGGCATCAAGCAGCCGATTTCGGACATCATTGCCGCAGCTGAAGAACACAACGCTGACGTGATTGGCATGTCAGGTCTGCTGGTGAAGTCCACCCTCGTAATGAAGGAAAACCTTCAGGAACTCGAAAGTCGAGGTCTTGCCAGGAAGTGGCCGGTGATTCTCGGAGGGGCGGCGCTAACCAGAGCTTTCGTCGAGGACGATTTAGCCGGAGTGTTTCCAGGAGTGGTTCGCTACGCGAAAGATGCCTTTGAAGGTCTGGCCCTGATGGAGCCGTTGGTGCAGATCGCCCGCGGAGCGGAACCTGAAAGCGTTGGATTGCCGGCCTTGAAAAAGCGCATTCACGCAAAAACCACCCTCACGCTCACCGAGCCTGAGGACATGCCGGCTCGCTCTGATGTTGCGCTGGATAACCCTGTTCCAACCCCACCTTTCTGGGGAACCAGGTTGGTGCGAGGCCTAAAGCTGGCGGACTACTCATCGTTTTTAGATGAGCGCGCAACCTTCATGGGTCAGTGGGGACTCAAGCCATCCAGGGGCGATGACCAGACCAGTTATGAGCAATTGGTTGAGGCAGAAGGTCGCCCAAGATTGCGCTACTGGCTGGATCGAATCTTGGCCGAGGGCGTCTTTGATGCTTCGGTTGCCTACGGCTACTTCCCGGTCTACTCCGAGGGTAACGACGTTGTCGTCCTCCACCACGCCGATGACCCAACCGGTGTGCTCGGTAAGCCTGGGCTTTTAGCACCGGATGGAGCATCTGGGACGATCGGCAGCGAGCGGATGCGTTTCAACTTCCCGCGTCAGCGGAGAGATCGTCACCTCTGCCTGGCTGACTTTGTGAAGAGCAAAGAGTCTGGGCTAATTGATGTCATGCCGCTTCAGCTGGTGACCGTTGGTGGCAACGTCGATAACTTCACTGCCAAGCTCTTCAAAGAAAATGCCTACCGCGATTACATGGAGCTAAATGGCCTTGCGATGCAGCTAACCGAAGCGCTGGCGGAGTTTTGGCACAGCCGAATTCGTGCTGAGCTCGGTTTCGAGAACGAAGACCCAAACGACATTGCCGGCTACTTCGATCTGCAATACCGCGGAGCACGTTTCTCGCTCGGCTATCCAGCCTGTCCGGAAATGGAAGATCGCCGCCCGGTGGTTGAGCTTCTCAAGCCTGAGCGCTTAGGAATAGAACTTAGCGAAGAGCTCCAGCTGCACCCGGAGCAATCCACCGATGCTTTTGTTTTCCACCACCCTGAAGCCAAGTACTTCTCGGTCTAGAACTTATAGCGGCGCAGGGTGTCGATAAAGGGCTTGCCGATTAGCAAAATCAGCACCGCAGAGCTGATGGCTCTAACGGTGTCCCAGGTGAGGGTTGAGCTAACCAAGCTGTAGGTCAGGAAACTCACCAGGTTCTGCCCCATCGAAGCCTCGGTATCAAACGAGATCGAGGTCTGCGGGCCAACCGCAAACGGCCAGAACCAAAGGTTCATGATTAGGCCAAAGAGGTAGGCAGCAGCAGCTGCGTAAATCGCAAGCTGCCAGCTCTTTAGCCTTTTACCCAGCCGCTTTCCAATCAATCCGGCGCCTGCTCCAACCCAGCCAACCGCAAACACTTGGAAAGCAGTCCAAGGACCAATGCCACCAAAGAACAGCGAAGAGAGCAGGATTGCGGTTGCACCGAGCAGGAAGCCGAATCTGGCCCCCAGTGCAGCCGCACCAAGGATTACCACCACAAAAACCAGCTCAAAGCCGCCGACGCCACTGGTGGCGATGCGGGTCGCCGCGGCAATCGCTGCGAGCAAGCCGAGAAGCGCAATCTGCCGAGGGCCAGCGAGCTTACCCTGCGCAAACCAGAGTGCGATGATTGCCAACAGTGGCAGCAGTGCGAGAGCCAACCAGCCAGATGCTGACTCGGAAGTGCCAACAGCTTGCGGCAACCACAGCGGCCACAAGAATCCGATCAGACCGATCAGAGAAACAAATATCAGCCCAATCCGCTGAAGGTTCAAGGTCATGCCAACACCTTGCCAATCTGCTTCAGCTTGGCATCTGAGATCTCGTAGCTGGTGGTTGCTAAACGCTCAACCAAATCTCGATCGTGAGTCGCAAACACCACAGCACAGCCGGTCTCCTGCACACACTCCAGGGTTGCAATGGCTTGGGATTTCACCTGAGGGTCAAAGCCCTTCGTTGGCTCATCGATAAGCAGGATCTTTGGCTTATGGCTTAGCTGCATCGCGATGGCGAGCGCGAGCTGGGTACCTGCCGAGAGGTCTCTTGGGTGGGTATCTAGGTTTGGCACAAACCCAAGAATTGATTCAAGGTTCGCTCTCGTGAAGCCCTTGTCTACCTTGGCCAGCTTGTCCGCTCTTGCCAACTCTTGCTCGAGGGTTGTTGTCACAAAGAAATCGCTCACTAGCTCTGGAACCAAAACGAAGTCTTGCGAACTTGCCGCCATAGCGTTTAGCAGCGAGGTTTTACCAATTCCATTTGCACCCGTGAGCGCGATTACTGCGGATTGTCGGATTGCAAAAACCGGGTTGTCGATCAGCACCGTTTCGCCATGGCCAATTGAGCTGGCTTCAAACCTAAAGATCTCGTCGCTGGTTAGTAGTGCGGGCTTCCTTTCAGCCGAAACAATTTGTGGTGACCAGTTACCCGACACCAGGCGACCATCAAAGATGTGTGCAGAAGAAGTAGCTATCTCAGTCAAGAGCTGAGGACGATGTTCTGCCACCAGCAGTGCTCCGCCGCCTGCTAGATGCTTCTTCAGAAGCGCCACGAGTTCCAAGCAGGCGGGCTGATCTAACCCAGCAAAAGGCTCATCCAGGATTAGCAGCTTTGGTTGTTTTTGCAGCTCGCGGATCAGGCTAACCTGGACAGCTTCACCCTCACTCAACTGCTGCACCGGCCGGTTCAGTTTTTCGACGAGACCAAACTCAGAAGTGGACGAGATTTCATCGCGAACCAACGGTCCAAACAGCTGCTCGCGAGCCTGCTGGGAAACGTATCCAAGTTCACTAGGCGCTTGAATTTGGCCCTGAACTGCAAGCCCAAGCTGCGAAGAAAGGCCAGTGGCGGCAATCAACAAACTGCTTTTTCCGCTCCCGGTTGGGCCAGAAACCACAAGGCACTCCCCTGGCCCCAAGGTCAGGCTTACATCGTTTAGGCCAGCCTCCGCTATGGAAACGTTCCTCATCAAAAGCTGAGAGTCTGAAGTTGTTTCCGCTGACTTCGACAGGACTAACCGCTGAGCAATTGCTAGGGCGGTGCCAATCGCAGTTTCCAGAATTGGCAGTAAGGCGCGCACTCGCTTTTCGCGGCGAAGACGTATTGCCCTGCCGATTCGAGTGGATGCCTGAATTAGCGCCGGGATTTGAATCCAACCGATAGCCAGAGCAGAAAGAAGTGGCCTAAATGTCGGTGCCTTCTTGGCCAACTGAAAAAGCTGTGCGGGCTTTACAAACACCACGGCGAGTCCAGTGATAAGAATAAAAAGAGAAAACGGCAGTGCAGTCGAGATGTTGTTGACCAGACCGTCGAGGTAGATCGGGCCAAGCATGGAGATATGCGAAAAAGGCCCGGCAAGACTAATGCTCGGTAGCTCCAGCAGCAGGATTTCCCCCTGCCTTGCCCCACCAAATAGCACCGCGTAAACTGCCCTGGCAATCAAGAATCCAATTGGCAACAGAATTGCCAATTGGATTTGCCGGACTAGCGAGAACATCACTCAGTCGGTGTCGGAGCTTGGTTGCCCGAGGCAAAGGCGAGGCCTACCGCCTGGCCGCGAGTTAATTTTAGGGTCGCTGCCCCTTCGGTGGCATATTCCCACTGGGCCGCTGAGCCGGACTTTACCCAAAGTGCCCAGTAGGCAAACTCTGGAGGCATATCGGCGCAGACCTCTAAATAGGGCTCCTGCCCCTCAACTTCAATTGGCTCGGTTGCGCTTGGGAGCCCATTGACTCGGCAAACAATTTGGTCTGGGTAAGTGACGGTTCCTTCGATTTCGACGCCCGCTTGATTTAGTGCGTCCTTGGCCAAAATTTCATCGCCTTCGAATCCGATGCATGACGAGATTTGATCGGCATTCATTGAACCGAAGTTGACCTCAACCAGCACTCCATCGCAATCTCCCGAAGCAGTTTCTTGCGGTGCGCTGCAACCGGTAAGGCTAAGCAGCAAGGCCAGGCTCAGAGCGGCGTATTTCATGGAAGGTTCCTTTGGGCGATTGGTGATGCAAGTCTACTTTTTGAGCAAGATTCAAGATTCTTTGTTACTTCGAAATAAGCCCTGCAGGATGTGGGTTGGATAAGGAATGAACTTCTCTGGAAAAAACATTTTGGTTGTCGGTGCCTCCGGTGGGCTTGGTCGCGAGTTTGTCTCGAGCCTGCTTGAGGCTGGAGCAAGCGTTTATGGAACCGCTAAATCAAATGAATCGGCAGCCAGAATCGATGACCAGGTGGTTCAGAAGCTGCTCTTGGACCTCGAATGCCAAGAGTCTATTTCGACCCTGGCCAACTACCTGAACTCGGCGGTAAAGCTTGACGGCGTAATCGTCTCAGCGGGGCTGGTCGGATTCGGTCTCGCAACTGACACCCCAGCCGAGGTTGATGCAAAGTTGGTCCAGGTCAACTACCGCGGACCGCGCGACTTGTTGGTTGCGCTGCAGCCAAACCTCGCGGGCTCCGAAGGGGCCTTCGTACTGAATGTCACCGGAATCGTGGCTCAGATGCCACTGCCATCGATGTCGAGCTACTCGGCATCGAAGATGGCTATGCACGGTTTCCTAACGGCAGTTGCCAGAGAGTGGCGTCGAAGCGGCATCAAGGTTGTGAGCGAGCTCTTGGGCCACACCGAAACTGGCCTTGCCACCAGGGCAATTTCTGGCCAGGCCCCGCAGTTTCCGCAGGGATTAGCCCCTGCCGATGCGGTGGCACAGATGCTCAGTAGCTTGGAGAGCTAAGCCGGCAACTCAATCGTTACTTTGGTTCCGCCTCGAATAGGAGACGTCCAAAGAATCTTTCCGCGCAGTTCAGACTCCACCAAAGTTCGAATTATTTGAGTACCAAGTCCAGTTCCAACTTTGCCCTCTGGCAAACCAGATCCGTCATCCGTGACCGTAATAAGCAGTGCCTTCTTGTCCCTGACCGCTTCAACCTGAATGGTTCCACTGCGGTCGGAGAGGCCATGCTCTACTGCGTTGGCAACAACCTCGGTGAGCACCAGGGCTAGTGGCGTAGAACGCTCCGCCGTCAGTTCACCAAAACTTCCCACGAACTCAGTCTTAACCGTGGTGTGATAACCAGCAATTTCGGGAACCAGCAGAAGGATTCGTTTAAAAATCTGGTCGAACGAAATCTCTTGGTCGATTCCCTCGGAGAGCACATCGTGCACAACCGCAATCGCACTTACCCGTCGCATTGCTTGCGCGAGCGACTCCTTTACTTCCTCAGAGTCACTCTGGCGAGACTGAAGCCGCAAAAGTGAGGCAACTGTTTGAAGGTTGTTTTTGACCCGATGGTGAATCTCGCGGATGGTCATGTCCTTAGTTAATAGTGCTCGCTCGCGCACGCGGAGCTCCGTCACATCGCGACACAGCACCACACCACCAAGGCGTTTGTCGCCCTCAAAAAGCGGTATTGATCTGACGGCAATTGTCACCTCTTCAAACTCAAGGTCTGTTCGCCAAGCTCCCTTAGCGGTGAGTATCAGCGGTAGGCCCTCGTCAAGTTGATCCTGCCGGAGATTTAGACCGGTGATGCTTTCCGCAAATAGCCGGCCTTCCAGATCTCCATCCACCCCAGCACGATTAAACATTGAAAGAGCGTTGGGGCTGGCAAATAGTACTCGACCACTTTGATCTAAACGCACTAAGCCGTCATTGGCTCGAGGAGCACCACGTTTTGATGCAGTGCCTGCCTCTGGGATAGGAAACGCGCCACGGCTGACCATGTGAAGCAGACTGTTGCCAATCGCGACGAAGTTCAATTGCAGTTTGTTTGGAACCCGAGACTCTCCGAGGTTTGTGTGACGAGTGATGACTGCGATTGGTGTCGAATCGCTCTGCTTCTCCGGAGCAAAGACTGGGTAAGCATCAATCTTGGTTTTTACACCTTCAAAATTGGAAGGCTCATCTGACACAACGGGTTGGCCAGTTGTCCAAGCGGTTTGAATGACCTGGTCCCAGTCATACCTGGCAGGAGTTCCGGTGATGTCTCGGTAAAAAAGGGTGGCAGCTGCGGCAGGTCTAGCGTGTGCAGTGGCGTGAAGTTTTCCACCTTTGGGTGTCCAAAGCACCAGGTCGCCAAAAGCCAAATCCGCGATCAGCTGCCACTCGGCAAGCAATGTGCGAAGCCATTGCTGAGAGTTCGGGTCAATTTTTGCCACCATCAGAGTTTAGCCCTGAGGCACATTCGTCATAAATCTCAGCGGCGAGCGACCTTATGGCAAGCGTCAACTTTGCATTTGGACTCTCCAAAAGCAAGGGTCTGGCGTTTGCGATTGAGGCGTCACAGCTCGCACCGTCGCTCGGTAATTGCGCCCGAATCGGAAATCTGGTGAATTGAGCGAGTATGTCCTGTAGCTGTTTAGAGGCAGACTTTCCCAGTTTTCGAATACTAACTTGATTTGCAATAGGCCAAATCTCTCGGTCGATCGCACCCAGGTCAAACAAAAAACGATTGACACCCACGGCATCCGCAACGAATGTTGCCAAAACCAGATCAGTCGATTCAAGTATCCATCTAGTAATTTGAGATTGAGATTCGGGTATTGCATCCAGACCTATGACCTCGCCTATTTCATCGTTGAGATCGAAGACGATTAGGTCGAAGCTTTCCGTTACGGTCGCAACTAGTTGCTTCAAGTCCTCTGTTCTTACTTCTTGCCAACGCAGTGGACTCGAGAGGCCAGTGAGAATGTCCAATTTTGAAGACCCGAACCTCAGTTCGGCAGAAAGTCTCAGCACTTCATCGACCTTGAGGCGATTCGCCCTCGCCAAACGCAAGGTCGCTGTTATTCCTGGCCCACCGTCGTTTATTCCAAGCCAAGCCGCTATTGAGGGTCTTCGCATATCCAAATCAATTAGCAGCACTTTTGAATTCAAGCGAGCGAGTTCAAACGCAAGATTTATTGCCAGCATCGTCTTTCCGCTGCCCGAACTTCCCCAAATGGCGATTGACCTAGCGGTTTTCTCCCGAGCCAGAAAATGAACTTGATCTTCCCTTAGCAGAGCACTTTTGAACATTACGGGGAGACCAAGAGATAAACATCGAATTCGGAGGCCAAGGTCTGCAAAAGAAGCGCTGCTTGTTGCTGAGAGACTAAAACCTCGACGCGTGAACCTTCTTCGGAAATGAAAGATTGGTCTTCAGTGACTGCTAAAACTTGACTTCTGGCAACAAGGAGCTCTCCTATGAAACCCTGTGCGCTCGGTGCAGTGCGCCAAATCTGCACCCACGATCCTTCTATGACTTTTTGGCTGACTGGCAAAGACGGCTTCAGAACGACGGATGTCATTCCCTTGGTTGACTTATCGCGAACATTTCGCTCTGGAATCAATTCACCCTTGAGGGTCAACTCACTGAGGTAAAAGGTTTCCGGAGCACTTCCGTAGCTTAAGTATTTGCCCTCGGCAGCGCCTAAATTCAGACCTTGCAGTTCAAAGTTTTCCATAGTTACCCTTTGGCCGGGAATTAAGGCCTCTTTGGCTACCAAATACTCTGGCAAGGGTCTACTTAGGGCTAGCGCTCCCGAAATGACCAAGCTCAAAGCGACAATTAAAATGACCAACGTCAGAAATGAAAATCGCCTTCGAAGTACTTTGTTCATCTTTCTCCTCTGGTAGAGAGACTGGACCAAGTCATGTTTTTTCGCTTCTCGTTATCCACAAATGATTTTTGAGCCGACACGGACAAAATACCCTAGAAGCACACGATATCTACGGGTATCCGTAGATAATTAAGCAACTCATGGAAGCTCCGGATCTATCACCGGTAGCTCAGTTAGGTAGGGGACGTGAGCTGTTTGAGCGCCAAGCAAAACTGGCAAGTTATCCACAGGGCCAAAAGCTCTCTATTCATTGATGGGGAAATAAGGGGCAGACTTCTTGAATCTGAATGGCTTTCAAGGAGGAGTCAGAATGTCCGATGACAAGGTGCCGAGTGATTTCGATCCCGCTCAACTCTTTGCCGAGATTTCGAAGGCCTACATTGAAATCCTCGCCGGCGTTAGGAGGCCTGAGCAACTTGCTAGATGGCTTTCGGACAAGGCTTACTATGACATTTCTCAGAGAGCAAAAAGGGAAGCGATGCAGCGCCAAATTACGGGCGCTAAAGCGAGGCCGGATATCTCCCTGAGAAAAAGTAAAACTTTCCTAACTGACGACGCAGGAATTCACGGAGTGGTAATCCTTAGAGTCTCTGGAACCACAAAGGCCGTTGCCCTCAGGGCCGAAAGGATTCATGACAGATTCCGGGTCACCGAAGTAGTGATTATCTAGTTCTTGAAGAAAGAACTACCTGCTCCACCCTGCTTCGGCTTCTGAATTGGCTTCACCGCTGGATTTGGTTCACTGTGTGAGTCAGAGTCCCCATTCTCATCCGGAGCGCTGAAGCTCAGCTGCTGTGGCTCTTCAGCCTGAACTTGTGGCTCAGCTTGCTTTAGCTCGATGTTGAATAGGAACTGAACTGCCTCTTCGCGAATGCCGGCCATCATGTCCATGAACATTCCGTAGCCCTCGCGCTGGTACTCCACCAGCGGGTCACGCTGAGCCATTGCTCGAAGACCAATACCTTCCTTCAGGTAGTCCATCTCGTAGAGGTGATCGCGCCACTTGCGGTCAATTACCGAAAGCATGACGCGACGCTCAAGCTCGCGCATGACCTCCTCACCGACCTCCTTGGTGCGGTTGGCGTAAGCAATGCGAGCATCCGAGAGGATCTCCTCAATCAACCAGGCTCTGGTCAGTTTGGCGCGTGAGCCAGCGGCTTCCAGCACCTCGGAAATCTCGATGCCGATAGGGTAGACCTGCTTGAGCTGAACCCACAGCTGCTCTAGATCCCAATCCTGGCTGCCACCCTCTGGCAGGTTGACTGAAACGATGTCATTGACAGTCTCCTCCAAGAAGGAGTGGAAGGTTGCCGAGATATCTTCACCCTTGAGAATCTGTCGGCGGTCAGCGTAGATGGCTTCGCGCTGGCGGTTCATCACGTCGTCGTACTTCAGGATGTTCTTACGGATCTCAGCGTTGCGACCCTCGACTTGACCCTGAGCCGATGCGATTGCCTTAGAAACCATTTTCGACTCAATCGCCGAGTCGTCTGGCACCGAGGATCGGTTCATCAAAGCTGCCGCAGCACCAGAGTTGAACAGGCGCATAAGGTCGTCGGTTAGCGATAGGTAGAACCTGGATTCACCTGGGTCACCTTGACGACCAGAACGACCACGCAGCTGGTTGTCAATGCGACGTGACTCGTGACGCTCTGTTCCAAGCACGTATAGACCGCCAACTTCGAGCACTCGCTCGGCTTCCTTGGCTACCTCTTGCTTGACCTTGCCGAAAATCTCATCCCAGGCCTCTTCGTACTGCTCGGCTTGCTCTTCTGGGTCAAGGCCAAGCTTGTGCATTTCCTGCACTGCCAAGAACTCGGCGTTTCCACCGAGCATGATGTCGGTACCACGACCAGCCATGTTGGTCGCAACCGTCACAGCACCAAATCGACCAGCCTGAGCAACAATCACCGCTTCGCGGGCGTTGTTCTTGGCGTTCAGCACCTCGTGCTTGATGCCAGCCTTAGCCAGAAGCTTCGAGAGATACTCGCTCTTCTCGACGCTGGTGGTTCCAACCAGGATTGGCTGTCCCTTGGCGTGACGCTCAGCAATGTCCTGAACCACCATGTGGAACTTGACCTCTTCGTTTTTGAAGATTAGGTCGGACTGATCAGCGCGGATCA